>Ga0208598_1000165_pt1 | contig 21909 bp, 19 predicted proteins | sample LakMenEpi22Jun12_FD_150726 | JGI IMG/M metagenome (GOLD analysis project Ga0208598, IMG submission 150726) | Freshwater microbial communities from Lake Mendota, WI - 22JUN2012 deep hole epilimnion (SPAdes) | ecosystem: Environmental > Aquatic > Freshwater > Lake > Epilimnion/Euphotic zone ... | reverse complement strand
CATTGGCGACACTGATGTATTGCATTACTTCGGTGGCAATTTTGGTGGCAGCACTAATTGCTGTTTGTTCGTCAAATCCTGAAGTAGGTGAGGCGGTGAAAATTACGTCAACATCTGAAACGTAGTTAAGTTCTTGTCCCCCAGCTTTTCCCATGGCAAGAATTGCTAATTTAAATTGTTTTGCAGGTTCTGGATTCTTCTCTAATGCGGTGTTTAAAGCACTTTGCAATATTGCATCTGCAGCTTCGGCTAATTCTGCTGCCACATCTCGAAGCGGCCATTTGTAACAAATATCACGGGAGGCTAAACCAAGAAGCACTTTTCTGTATTCTCGAACCAGATTTGCTCTACTTGTTTTAGATGCTTTAGTAAAAACTTGGATTAATTCATCTTTAGTGCTTGATTTGTTAGTTGCGGTTTCTTCGAAGAAAACTTGTACATCTTCTGGGTAAGTAACAAGATGCTCACCTAATCCATTAGATGAACCTAAAACCTGAAGCAGTCTCAAACGAGCATCATCATCTTTTAAAACTTTATTTAGGTTCTTATCCTGTTGGTCAGCAATTCTTACCAAAAGTAGTAAAGCGTTATCAGGATCTGCGACTTTACTTAAATCCTCTATTAGTAATTCATGATTGATTTCTGCTTTAAGTGTTTTTATTAACTCAGCTGATTTACTAGGATCACTAAATCCTGAGCGAGAAAATATTCCGGTTTCAGTTACCGGGCGTTCTGTCATTTCTGTTGTTTACCGGCGTGATCAACCACGGTGTCAGCAAAAGCTAGACCTAATGCTCTCCAGGTGTTTTTCATTCCTTCGCCCAGTTCTTTAAATTGATTTTTTACTGAATCATCTGTTATTCCTAAAGTTTTCCTAACTTCGTCTTCGCTGAGTAACCAGTCACTCATAATGTTCCAGTCAGTTTCGGGATGAAATTGCAATCCCCAGGCACTTTTTCCTAAAACAAAAGCTTGCACTAAACAATCATCACTTGTGACAAGTAATTTGGCATTTTCTGGTAATTCCAATATTGCATCTTGGTGGTATTGAGGAACTGGAATTGCAACGGGTGAATCAACTACAGCAGATAGTAGTGAATCATTTTTTGCTTCCGGTAGGAATTCAACAAAACCAACACCGATTTCAGGTTTTTGGGTTTTGCCAACTTTTCCACCGTTTGCATCAGCTAGAAGTTGTCCACCTAAACAAACACCAAGTGTTGGAGTTTGGGATTTAATCACGTTTCTTAATAATTCTTTTTCTTGTTTTAGCCATGGCCATTGATCTTCATCGTGAACTCCACGAGATCCACCTAACACAATTACTCCAGCAAATTCACCAGGCTCAGTTGGTACAACGTCACCTTTAAATGGATAAATAACTTCAATGCCTACGCCTCGTTCAAAAAGCCATTCTTCTAAATAACCAATGGGTGCATCTAATTCGTTTTGCACAACCAATACAACAGGTGGTTTATCCATGAATAAAGCCTACTTTCAATCTGTTACTTAATCTCATCCAAGCGAGCCTTAACTAAGGCAAGTATTAATTTCTGGTCAATTTTCCAAAAATTAAATGCGGTAATCATCGTCTTTAGAGAACTGGCAGGTATCTATCAAGTTCCCATTGAGTAACTTGTTTGCGATATTCTTCCCACTCACTTCTCTTATTTCTAAGGAAGTAATCAAATACATGCTCTCCAAGAGTTTCTGCGACTAATTCACTTTTTTCCATAACTTTGATTGCTTCATCCAAAGAAGTTGGAAGTGGTGTTATTCCTAATGCTCTTCTTTCAGCATCAGTTAATGACCAAACATCATCTTCTGCCCCTTGAGGTAATTCATAATTTTCTTCAATTCCTTTTAGTCCTGCAGCTAAAAGAACAGAGTAAGCAAGATAAGGATTAGCAGCAGAATCAAGAGCTCGGTATTCAATACGAGTTGATTGACCTTTTGATGGTTTATACATCGGAACTCTAACCAAAGCAGATCTGTTGTTATGCCCCCAACAAACATAAGCTGGAGCTTCTCCCCCACCAGTAAGTCGTTTGTATGAATTCACATATTGATTAGTTACAGCGGTGAATTCTGGAGCATGTTTCAAAATACCTGCGATAAATGATCTACCAACTTTACTTAGTTGGTATTCAGCACCTGGCTCGTGAAATGCGTTCTTATCTCCTTCAAATAGAGACAAATGTGTATGCATTCCTGAACCTGGTTGATCTCTAAATGGTTTAGGCATAAAAGATGCACGAACTCCTTCAGAAAGTGCAACTTCTTTAACAACTAAACGAAAAGTCATTATGTTGTCAGCAGTACTTAAAGCATCGGCATATCGCAAATCAATTTCTTGTTGGCCAGGGCCACCTTCATGATGAGAAAACTCAACGGAGATTCCCATTGATTCAAGCATCGTGATGGCATTTCTTCTGAAGTCATAACCTGGTCCTGATGCTGATTGATCGAAATAACCAACATGATCAACAGGTTTAGGTGAAGCAACATTTACTGCATTCTTATCATTTTCAAATAAATAAAATTCAATTTCAGGATGAGTGTAAAAAGTAAAGCCCATATCGGCTGCTTTTGCCATGGTTCTTTTTAAAACCCAACGAGGATCAGCATAAGAAGGTGAACCATCAGGCATTTGAATGTCACAAAACATTCTTGCTACTCCTGGTCCTTCGCTTCTCCAAGGAAGTAATTGGAAAGTTGCAGGATCTGGTTTAGCTAACATGTCTGATTCATAAACTCTGGCAAAACCTTCGATAGCAGAACCATCAAAACCAATACCTTCAGAAAATGCTGCTTCTAATTCAGCAGGTGCTACTGCTACTGATTTCAAGGAACCGATCACATCGGTGAACCATAAACGTACGAAACGAATATCGCGTTCTTCAATTGTTCTTAATACGAAATCTGCTTGTTTATCCATGAAACCTATTGTGCCCCATGATTGTTTCTAATTTGTTACATAAATTTCAGACACGATTTAGCCTCGAATACACTTATAGATATGGCACTCACAGTGGCTTTAGCCCAAGTAAACCCTCGGGTAGGTGATTTAAGTGGCAATGCCGCAATCATTAGAAACTTCTCCAAAAAAGCAGCTGAACTAGGAGCATCCCTGGTTGCTTTTCCAGAAATGGTTTTAACTGGATACCCGATAGAAGATCTATCCCTTAGAAAATCTTTTCAAGATGCTTCCAAGAAAGCATTGAACCAATTAGCAAAAGATTTGGTACTTGATGGACTTAAAGACTTAACAGTTGTTGTGGGCTATTTAGATTCAACTGGTGAGAAAGCATCTTTAGGAGTTCCCGCAGGTGGACCACAAAATGCTGCTGCAGTAATTAGAAATGGTGAAGTAATTGCTAAATACATCAAACATCATTTACCAAACTATGGTGTTTTTGATGAATACAGATACTTTGTCCCAGGAACTGATAACTGCTCATTTGAGGTAGAGGGTGTAAAAGTTTCTTTAGCAATTTGTGAAGATATCTGGCAAGACGGTGGACCAGTTTCACAAATTGCTCAACTCAACTCAGACTTATTGATTGTGTTAAACGGTTCCCCATATGAATACGGTAAAGATGACACCCGTTTACAACTTGTTCAAAAAAGAGCTAAAGAAATAAATGCTCCCCTGGCCTATATAAACATGGTTGGTGGACAAGATGAATTAGTTTTTGATGGTGACTCAATTGTGGTTAATACAGATGGATCAATTGCCAATAGAGCAAGCCAATTTGTGGAAGAAATAATTCTTTTTGAAGTGGAACCAAAGAAACCAATAAGTCAATCAATGGTCAGAAAAAGAAGTAATGATCTAGAAGAGGTTTATCAAGCTTTAGTCGTGGGCCTAAGAGATTATGTTTTAAAAAACAATATGGAATCAGTTGTACTTGGACTCAGTGGTGGAATTGATTCAGCATTAGTTGCAGCAATCGCTGTAGATGCACTGGGTGCAAATAATGTTTATGGAGTTTCAATGCCAAGTCCATATTCATCAGAGCATTCAGTAAGTGATGCCAAAGATTTGGCAACTAGAACTGGTTTAAACTATCGAAGTGTGCCTATAAAACCAATGTTTGATGCTTACCAAGACTCCCTATCTCTAACTGGTTTAGCAGAAGAAAACTTGCAAGCAAGACTTCGTGGAATGACTTTGATGGCAATTTCAAACCAAGAAGGCCACCTAGTTCTTGCCACAGGTAACAAAAGTGAGTTAGCTGTTGGTTATTCAACAATTTATGGTGACGCTGTTGGTGGATTTGCTCCTATTAAGGATGTACCAAAAACTTTAGTTTGGGAACTATCTAAATGGAGAAATAAACAAGAAGGCAATCCCCCAATTCCAGAATCAAGTATCACTAAAGAGCCAAGTGCAGAATTAAGACCAGGACAACTTGATACTGATTCTTTGCCAGATTATGAAAAACTTGATCCCATGATTAATGCCTATGTTGAGCAAGATCAAGGTGCTTTTGAAATGGCAACCAAAGGAATAGATAAATCTTTGATTGAAAAAGTGTTGAAACTTATTGATCAAGCAGAATACAAACGACGCCAATACCCACCTGGAACAAAGATTTCAGCCAAAGCTTTTGGTCGAGACAGAAGACAACCAATTACCAATAGTTGGAGAGAAAGTCTCTAAGAAATTACTCAGTTAAACTGTTAATTTCTTTCGAAGTTGCTCTAATTCACTCTTATCAGAAGTTGAAACACGTTGAGATATAACGCCTCGCTCTAAAAGCAGAATTTGAGAAGAAATCGCAGTAACAAAATCTAAGTTTTGCTCGACAATTAATATTGCATTGTTCTTGCCATAACTAATGAGACGATCCTTGATTTCATCGACAACTCCGTGCCACACACCTTCTGTTGGTTCATCCATGACAAGCAGTGATGGTTGACCAATTAACGCACGAGCAATTCCAACCATCTTGCGCTCTCCGCCACTCATTGTTCCGGCTTTTTGATCTAAACGATCTGCCAATTTTGGAAAAATTTCTAACATCGGTTCTAGGTTCATGCGCTGATTTTTTGGTAATCGTGTTGCCCCAATAATCAAATTCTCTCGAACAGTTAAATCAGAGAAGACTGGTCGATCTTGTGGCACATATCCAATTCCTAAACGGGTACGAGAATAAGATGAGATTTTTGTTATATCTTTTCCATCATGCAAAATAGTGCCACTTGTTGGCTTATTAAATCCCATGATTGTTTGGAGAAGAGTTGATTTACCAGCACCATTTCTACCAACAATTGCAGTCACGCCTGTTCTAGGCATTGCTAGTGAAATATCGAAAAGCACCTGACTTGCTTCGTATCCTCCACATAAATTCTTAACTTCTAAGTATTTTTCAGACACGAGTTAGGTAAACCTCTTTAACTTTAGGATCTTTTTCGATTTCAGCAGAGGTTCCAGTAGCAATAATGTTTCCTTGGTGCAACACTGAGATGCGATCACATATCTCTTTAATAAAATCTAGATCGTGTTCCACTATTAATATTCCACACTTTTTAGATGCCTTTTTTATCAATATCGCAGTATCGGCACGTTCCTTTGGGCTCATGCCAGCTGTAGGTTCGTCAAGTAACAACAAAATTGGTTCAGAAGCCATAGCCATCGCAATTTCAAGCCACTGCTGCTGTCCATGTGACAATGATTTAGCGAATTCATTCAAATACTCTGTCAGTTGAAATTCGTCAGCTAAAGATGTAATTTTCTCCTCATACTTTGCCAGAGATTTATTTCTTAATTGACTCCAAATTGTTTCCTTGGCTTGTAGTGAAATTAAAAGATTTTCTCGCACTGTTTTTTCTAGATATATTCGAGCTAATTGGAACTTGATGGCCATCCCAGCAATTGCTCTATCTTGAGGATCTTGTTTTGTGATGTCTAATCCTTGAAGCAGTATTTGCCCCTCTGTGGCAATAGTTCTTCCACACACAGTGTGTAAGAGAGTAGATTTACCAGAACCATTTGGGCCAATTAGTCCAACGATTTCATTTTGATTTATAAAAATTGAGGCTTTATCAACCGCAGTTAAAGCGCCAAATTTTTTGGTAACAGAAATTACTTCTAAGAGTTTCATACAGTTGACTTCTTTCTTAAAGATTCACGAATCGTGGCAGGAAGTGATACAAGTCCCTTAGGTAAAAAGATCATGGCAATAACCAAAAGCAAACCAACTAAAATTGGCCACAGACTTGGTAAGACTTCTTGCATTTTAGTATTAACTGCTTGTAATACGGCTAGAGCAATTAAGGGTCCAAAGAATGTGCCACGTCCACCAAGAACAACCCAGAGAACAATTGTTGTTGATAGAGCTAAACCAGTCATTGAGGAAGAGACAAAACTTTCTGTGACTGCAAATAGCGCTCCACCAATTGAAGCCAGAACAGCTGCAAAGACAAATACCACAATTTGAATTGTTGAGCGCTTATAGCCGAAAAACTCAGCTCTTTCTTCATCGTCACGAACAGCGTTCATAGTTAAGCCAAATTGTGAATTTACTACGAAGATACATAAAAATAGAATTATTGCAAAGACTGTAAAGGCTAAAATAAATAAACCTATAATTGATCTTATTTCCATGCCAAATATTGTGGGAGATGGAATTCCTGGAATACCATTTCCTGATCCTAAAACTGTCCAACTATTTGCTAATCGCTCAAAAATATATGAAATCGCTAATGTTACTAATACAACATAAAGCTCACCAACTCTTTTTCCTGAAAAGAGAAAGATTCCGATAATTAAACCGGCAACAGCCCCGATGATTATGGCTATTAATAAAAGTAAACCAATGTCAGTAATTGATGAATTCTTTGTAATTAGTCCAACTGTGTAGCCACCTAATCCAAAAAGAGCAGCTTGGCCAAATGTAAAAATTCCTGCTTGACCCCAACACATTTCCACACTTAGCACCAGAATTCCATAAATTAGAATTCGAGTAATTACCTGTAGTAAGAAATTATCGCCTGATAAATATGGGAATAGGGTAAAGACCGGTATGGCAAATATTAATGCGATACCGATCTTTACCCTATTTTTATTGATTTTTTTTCCCTACTTTTTTACTTGCACTCTAAAGGCTTGATACTGCCCAAACTTTTTATAATTACGTTTGAACCGTCCGCCTTTGATTCGCCCAGATACATTTGCAAGTTAACATGCTTAGTTCCTGGTTCGAAAGATACAGGTCCACCGATTGATTGCTCTAGTGAAACTGAATCCATTGCCTTATTTACTTCTGCAGTGTCAAAGGAGTTTGCCTTTTCTACAGCTGCTTTCCATAAGTAAAAACTGCGATACCAAGCAGTTGCGTTGAAAGTTGCAGAAAACAATCCTGCAGCTTCTGGATGTTGCTCGTTAAACTTCGCAACTTGTGATTTTGTGAAAGGATCTTCTACAGAAAGATAGAAATCCTGAACTCCAATTAGGCCTTCAGCTTGGGCTCCAATTAGTGGATTAATACCTTCATCAAACAAGGTTCCTGCAATTTTTCCTTTGTATCCTCCATCAACTACACCCTTAATAAATGGTGCTGTTCCTGGAAGTACAACCACTTCAAATAACACATCAGCCTTGGCAGCAAGAACTTTGCTTACAAGGTTTGATGGATCTGTCATATCTAGTGGCACATACTCTTCGCCCACAATCGAACCGCCGCCAGCTTCAACGACTTGTCGAACTCGAGCAAGAATATTTCTTGGATATAAGTAGTCACTTCCTGCTAAGAAGAATGTTTTATTTCCTTCTGCAAGTAGGTGTTCCACTGTTGGATCCACTTGTTGATTTGGAGCAGAACCTGTGTTCCAAACGTTGGTGCTGCATTCGCCACCTTCATATGAAGCTGGCCAGATGTAAATAGTGTTTCCTTTATCAGCAATAACATCGCGTACTGCTACACGTGTAAAGCTGGCAACACCACCCACAACTACAGCAACTTTGTCTTGATTTACCAGACGGTTTGCAACTTGGGTTGCAATTGCTGCGTCAGTTGCGCTGTCAGCCAAAACCATTTCTAATTGGCGGCCTAATACTCCACCATTAGCGTTGATTTCGTTGATTGTGAACTTGGCAACGGCTTCATTGGATTTTCCAACGATTCCGAATGCACCAGTCATGTCTGTCAGAACTCCAACTTTGACAGGTTCAGTATTTTCAGCAGGTGCAGCAGTATCGCTACCTCCTGATGTACATGCGGCAAGTACTAATACAGCAGCTAATGACGATGCAATTGCAGCACTGCGTCGAAAGCGTACTTTCTTGAATTTATTCATTTACTGCTCCTTTTTCTTTTGTTTATCAATTTGAATTTCTTACTTCGACGATGAAACCGAGCTATCGCCCCCTCTGAAAAATTCCACCGGGTCTAAACCTCATAAAAATTATTGCTAGGAAAAGAATCAAAATTTGTCCTGTAACTGGACTGATGAATTGACCAATAATTGCTCCTGGCACTGCAATTAATGCAGCACCTGCAAGAGGACCAGCAAATTGTCCTAACCCACCAATCATGACTGCAATAAACATTAGTATTAAATTGTCATAACCTAAATTTGGGTAAAGAGTTTGCAGTGGAACAATCATGGCTCCAGCAAATCCTGAAAGTGCTGATCCAAAAGCATAAGTACCGGCATACATCCACTTAGTGGAAATACCAGAAACAGAAACTAGATCTGGATTATCAAGAGTGGCCCGAACTTTAACTCCTAAATTGGTTTTAAGTAAAACATATCCAATTGAAAGTGCAAGTAACAAAGTCACAACCATAATCACGATACGCCAGACTGGAAGACTTGCTCCTCCAATATCTATGGAACTTTGAATCGGTGCATCAACGGGTGTGCCCTGTCTTGACATTCTGTTTCGAAGGGTTTCACGCATTACTAATCCAATAGCAAATGTTGCAAGTAAAGCACCTTGAGGATTTATATAGAAGCGGTGAATGATGGTTCGCTCCAGGACTAAACCAAAAAGACCAACCACAATTGGAGCAAGTAAAATTCCAATCCATAAATTACCTAAGTAAATTCCACAAAGATAACCCGTTACTGCTCCTAATAAAACAAGCTCTCCTTGACACATATTGAAAACTTTCATCATCCCAACAATGATGGCCATTCCAATTACTAAAAGAATAAGAATTGAGGACAGACTCAAAACGTCAAAAATTCCACGAATTATCTGTGCACTCATCTCAACTTAGCCTTTCCCGCTGGAAAGAAAATTGATCTTGGACTTAATGGCTTGAATTGAACTTTCTTGCCAATCATGCAGTTTTTGATCAGGAAGTACGTCCCAAAATTCTGCTAAAGCATCTTTCATCTCAGTTGTTGCATCAGCCAAAGTTTCAATAACTGCTAGTCCACAAAAAGGTACGTAAGTTGGTGAATAACCACCTTCATGGGTCATAACTATTTTTCCCCCACAAACTTTGTCAGCTACTTTCTTTAACATTTTGGTCATCTCGCGATACCCATTCGCTGTAACGATCATTCTTCCAAGGGGGTCGGTCATCGCCGCATCAAATCCACAGCAGACAACAATAATCTCTGGCTTAAATTTTTCGATAGCTGGAAATGCAAGTTCTTCTAAACTTCGAATGTATGCACCGTTACCACTTCCTGCTGGAAGCGGAATATTTATTGCGTAATTGGCACCATCGCCTTCGCCTTGCTCTTCAACATTGCCACTATTAGGTGGAAAGAGCCCATCTTGATGCATGGAAATTGTTAAAACATTTGGATCCTGATAAAAAATAGATTGTGTTCCATTTCCATGATGAACATCCCAATCTAGAACTGCTACTCGCTTTATTCCTAGATGTTTTTGCGCATAACGAATTGCAATTGCGGCATTAGCAAAAATACAAAAACCCATTCCAGTTTCAACACGAGCGTGATGTCCCGGTGGTCTGATTAATGCATATGCATTTGAGACTTCACCACTGACAACTGCTTTCATCGCAGCAATTGCACCACCTGCTGCCCATAATGCAATTTCGTAAGAACCAGTTCCAAAAGGACTTAAGCCATCTCCGGCATCTCCACCAAAAGGTGATGCACTCTTTTGTTTTATTAAATCAATGTAATCTTTTTTATGTACAAGTGTTATATCTTCAACACTTGCTTGAAATGCTGGAATTCTTTTAAGTTTTTTACTCAAACCAGAAACTTCAATCGCACTTGCTAATCTAACTTTTGATTCTGCACTCTCAAAATGTTGATAAGGTTGTGCATTTAATCCAGCAGGAACAGCACCAGCAGAATTTCCTGTGTTGTGCCAACCATAGATTTCTTCCCAAACATAACCAGTCGGCATTTATCGAAGTCTCCGTATGTAAGGCAACAATTTTGTTCATTCTCCTCAGGGTCCCCTCTTGTGTCAAGCAAGTTAAAGGGGACTCTAAGTGCTCAATCTTAAATCTGCCACAATTAAGTCAATACCTAGATAAATCCGGGGACCAAGAAATTGGCTTCGAGAGGAAAATGGTTATGAGTCGCATTTCTGTTAATGACCTATCTTCTTTTAAACAATCCAAAAAACGTTTCACAGTTCTAACAAGTTATGACTCATTAACTGCTTCTTTGTTCGATGAATCTGGAATACCGGTTTTATTGGTTGGTGATTCTGCGGCCAATCTAGTTTTTGGTTACGACTCGACTGTGCCAATTACTGTTGAAGAAATGTTGCCGATCGTTAAAGCAGTTGCCAGATCAACAAAAAAAGCAATGGTTGTAGCAGATATGCCATTTGGGTCATACCAAACTTCCACATCAATAGCACTTGAATCAGCAACAAGTTTTTTGAAAGCTGGAGCCCAAGCTGTAAAACTTGAAGGAGGCCAAAGAGTTGCCTCGACTGTTTCTCACCTTGTTGAATCTGGAATTCCTGTCATGGGACACATTGGTTTAACTCCACAATCAGTAAACGTTTTTGGTGGATACAAAGTTCAAGGTCGTGGTGAACAAGCAGAATCTTTACTGCAAGATGCCAAAGCATTAGAAAACGCTGGTGCTTTCTCAATTGTCTTAGAAGCAATTCCAAGAGATCTTGCTAAACAAATAACAGAAGCTGTTTCAATTCCCACAATTGGAATTGGGGCAGGACCAGACACTGATGCTCAAGTAATGGTTTGGCAAGACTTAGTTGGATTAACTCCAGGACCAAAACCTAAATTTGTTAAGCCTTATTTGAATTTAAGACAAGATATTGAAAAAGCAATCAAAGATTTCAGTAAAGATGTCGAGTCAGGAAAATATCCTGACTCAGATCATTCTTACAACTAATTACTTTAAGGTTGCAAAAACCGAATCAAAGAATTCAGAGAATTTAACTGATTCCTCTAGCGGCAGCAACCATGCCTCTTGTCCCCTAATTTTCTTAGCAAAAGAATCAGCCATTAACTGATAAGGATCACATGCTGCAAATTCTTCAATTTTTTTGCCATCTTTAGTTTCAATAATTAATGTACTTGGGCTGTTGTGGGAAACAAATGCATCATTTCCACCAGTAGAGATCTTTCCTTCAGTACCAATGATTTCTAAAGTAATTACATTTGGAATATTCATCGAAGTTAAAGTGTTAGCTTTAACTCCCCCTATTGTGTAGGTAGTTCTTACGGTTTCATCACTTCCACCTGGATGCCAAGTAACTTCAGTTGCAATATCTTTTACCGGAGCAAAATCAGTTATCCATAAAGGTGCAACTGCAGAGTAAGGCCCAAGGTCATAAAGACTTCCACCACCAAGTGCTGGAATTGTTCTGATGTTTTCCGCATCAAGTCCGTCATAGGTGAAACTGGCATTAATTTCAGTTAGCTTGCCAATAACGCCTTGATCAACCAATTGTTTTATTCTCACGGTTCGTGGATGCCATCTATTCCAACTAGCTTCCATTAGAAGCTTTCCTGTTGATTGTGAAACTTTAATCGCTTCTTTTAATTCTTGAGCATTCATTGCTATTGGTTTTTCACACAAAACATGTTTGCCAGCTTGCATAGCCTTAATTGACCAAGGAATATGAAGTGAATTAGGTAAAGATATATAAACTGCTTCAACCTTTGGATCATCAATTAATTCTTGGTAATCGGTATAAAACTTTCCACTTGGAGAAAGCGCTTTTGCCCTATCAGCATCTTTTCCTGCCACTGCATAAATTTCACCAACAGTTGAATTCATTAATGCTGGATATAGAGCTTTCTTTGCAATTGAACCTGCTCCAATAAAGCCGAATCTAACTTTTTCCATTTATATTTTCCTTTTTATTTGTAGGCAACAACGTTAGATTTAATGGTGCCTAGGCCATCAATTCCTGTTTCAACAACTTGACCTGGTTTTAAATACTTTTCAGGTTTATGACCCATTCCCACACCTTCAGGAGTTCCAGTGTTGATGATGTCTCCTGCTTTTAATTCCATAAATTGAGAGATATACCAAACACAATGATCAATGCCAAAAATCATGTCACTAGTTTTTGAATCTTGTCTTTTTTCCCCATCAACAGTGGACCAAAGTCTGACATCTGTTGGATCGAATTCGTCTGTTGTGACAATCCAAGGACCAACCGGATTAAAAGTTGGGAAAGATTTACCTTTTACCCATTGACCACTTCTTTCAATTTGCCAATGACGCTCAGATACATCTTGAGAAATGGTGTAGCCAAGGATGTGCTCTTTAGCTTTGGCAGGAGATTCTAAATAAAGTGCATCTTTACCAATTACTACACAAATTTCTACTTCATAATCTGTCTTAACTGAGTTTGGCGGAATAACAATGTCATCAAAGCCACCAACAACAGTGTCTGGTGCTTTCATAAAAATCACTGGTTCTTTTGGAGGTTCAGCTCCTGATTCTTTAGCGTGCTTAGCGTAATTAAGTCCTACACATATTGCCTTTGTTGGTCTTGCAACTGGTGAACCTAGTCTGTAATCAGCAATCTTAACTTTTGGTCTAGTTGTTAGATCAAGTTTCTTTAATTTTTCAATTGCTCCATTGGAAAGTGTTTCACGATTAAAATCTGCAACTACATCATCTACAAAAACTGCTTCAGCATCACTTATAACTATGGCCGGTTTTTCAGAACCAAAATTTCCCAAGCGAGCTAATTTCATGTTTCTACCTTTCTATGCAAAGCCTAGTCTTTCGCTTAACTCTTTTTACAAACCAAATAGGGTGGTCTTTTTTCCTTTAATTCCTGGCTTACAAATGAAAGTCATCCCGGCTTGAGGGTGCTTTCCCATTTCGTTGTTATGAGCTGTTGTAATCACCAATTGGTCTAAATCTTTACCAGCAAAGGTGCATGATGTGGTGTATGAGACAGGAAGATCAATTTTCTCACTTAGTTTGTATTTCTCGTCATATCTTCTAACTTGTGATCCATCCCAAAAAGCAATCCAGAGTCCATCTTCGCCATCCACACACATTCCATCAGGTATTTCATTTTCCCCAAATTTAATAACAGTTCTTCGATCAGTTATTTCTTGACCATCGTAGGAAAAAGCATCAACGCAATGTTCAAGGGAATCAATAAAGTAAAAAGTTTGAGTATCTACTGACCAATCAAGTCCATTGGCAAGAGTTAATTCACTGAGTAATTTCTTTATTTCACTGCCATCTTTGGATATTCGATAAAGTCCACTTGCTTTAGGCACAAGATCATAGGAAAGAGTTCCAAGAAATAAATCTCCTGTGTGAGAAACCTTGGCATCATTCCATCTAGATTTATGTGTATCTGTTTCTCTTTTTGGCAGTCCAGAAACATTTCCTTCAACATCTCTTAAAACTGGTCCATTTGATGTACCTAAAACATCTCCCCCGCCAATTCTGGGAATTGCAAAACCAACATGATCATCTAATTTGTATTCAGAAGTTTTACTTGTTTCAAAATTTTTACTTAAGACTTTGCCGTTTAAAATATCAACCCATTGCACATGGTTGTTATTTTCACCACTTGCTGTTGGACCTTCTCCTAACCAGCAACGACGATCATCAAATACTTCAACTGAAATCATTTATTTAGGTGGGACTCTTAATCCACCAACTCCACCATCAACATTTAAACCAATTCCAGTTGTGGAAGAAGAAAGAGGTGAAGCTAAATAACAAATTGCATGGGCAATTTCCTCAGCAGTAACAAGTCTTCCCATAGGTTGTCTTGCAATTAATGCTTCTTTCATAGCTTTTGCATCCGAAGCTTGATCAAGCAGTCTTCCCACCCAAGGAGTATCAGCTGTTGCTGGAACTACACAATTAATTCTTATTCCTTCTCTTATGTGATCTGCAGCCATTGCAAGAGTTAAAGAGTGCACTGCACCTTTAGACGCTGAATAAATAGCACGTTGCGGAAAACCATCTGTTGCCACGATGGAAGAAACGTTAACAATTGCAGCACTCTTTGATTTTCTTAAAAATGGAATTGCTGCAGCACTCATTCGTGCTGTTCCTACTACGTTTACATCTAATACTTTGTGCCATTCAGCATCATCTCCAGCTGTGACATCTCCAATGGCACCTATTCCTGCGTTATTTACTAAAACGTCTAAACCGTTTTTGGCAACATCTGCCACAGACTTATTTACATCTTCTCTATTTGTGATGTCACAAATCAAATAAGTAACACCATTAATGGGATTTGTTGGTTGATTTCTATCAAAGACAAATACTTTTGCACCACGAGTTTGAAGTAATTTCGCTGTTGCTTCCCCGATACCACTTGCTCCACCGGTAACAATTGCTACTAAATCTTTAAAGTCACTCATCTTGTGTTCAATCCTTTCGTGGATCTATGTGAATCTTTGGACCAACACCAGCATTTGCTGGTCTTTTACCTGCTAAAACATCTGAAGTTTCTTTTAATCCCACAGTGGCAGCAACTATTGGAGTTGGATCAACTTTGCCACTGCCATAAATATCAATGGTTCCTGCTAATCCAGGAGAAGCTGACAAAATTCCTACCGCTGTAACATCTTTCAAAACTAAATCTCTTGAATCAACTGAACTAGGTACACCTGAAATTCCTATATAAACAACTCTTCCTCCGAGTTCAACTACTTGCAAAGCTTTATGTGGAACATCTTTATCAAAGGTGCAATCAATTACTGCATCAAATCCACCATCAACTTCTTCAAAATCTGTTGAGGTTGCACTTGCTCCAAGTTGTTTCGCTAAAGAAAGTGTTTGTGGATTTCTACCAATCACGTGCACATATGCACCCATGTATGCAGCTAATTGTGCAGTTAGTAAACCAATAGTTCCTGATCCCCACACCAAAACTTTTTTACCAGGACCAGCAAGTGCAGCTTGAGCTGCTCGTAAAGAATTTCCTCCTGGTTCAATTAATGCTCCAACTGTGTCATCAATTGAATCTGGCAAAAAATGCAATGCAGTTGCTGGAACTAGTAATTGTTCAGCAAGAGCTCCTGCCCAACCATTTCTAATTCCAATTTCAAATCTATTTTCACAAACATGTTGGCGATTATTTAAACAGCGATAACATTTGCCACAACCAAGCATGGTGTCTCCTGTGACACGTTTACCAATAATTTTTTTATCAACACCATCACCAACGGAAGCAATAACTCCGCACCATTCATGACCAAGTCTTAATGGATATTTTTCATGTCCAGAATGCAGATATGCCATTTCACCAGTGAAGAATTCAACGTCGGTTCCGCAGACCCCGACTCGAGAAACATCAACTACTACTTGACCAGGGCCAGCCACTGGTTTTTCGACTTCTTGCACGCCAGAAGTGTGTGGAGCAGTAACCACGAAAGCTCTCATAATGGAAACAATATAGATTGAGCATTAATAAGGCCAAACACCAAGTTGTCTCGATAGTGAGGTAAAAACTTCTAATGCGAAGTGATGCTTGGTACAAAGGTAAAGATAGAGACTCTTATATCCATCGTGCATGGATGAGACGCGGTTTACCAAATAACGCTTTTGATGGTCGCCCCCATATTGCAATAGCAAATACAGCTTCTGATCTTGCTCCCTGTAATTCTCATTTAAATGAAGTAATGGAATATGTAAAAAATGGAATTTGGGAAGCAGGTGGTGTTCCTTTAAATATGCCAGCTGTTTCTTTAGGTGAAACCCAAGTTCGCCCCACTGCAATGTTGTGGCGCAACATGTCAGCAATGGCAACAGAAGAACTGTTGCGAGCAAATCCAATTGATGGTGTGGTTTTACTTGGCGGATGTGACAAAACAATTCCGGCTCTATTAATGGCAGCAGCATCAGTTGATTTACCAGCAATTGTGGTTCCAGGTGGACCAATGCTTACTGGTACTTACAAAGGTAAAGCTTTAGGTTGTGGCACTGATGTGTGGAAATTCAGTGAAGAATTGCGTGCTGGAAAAATGAGTGAAGAAGATTTCCTCAAATCAGAACAATCAATGATTAGAAGTCGTGGACATTGCAACACCATGGGAACAGCTTCGACAATGGGTTGTGTTGCAGAAAGTTTAGGTATGACAATTCCAGGGGTTGCTGGAACTCCTGCACCAGATTCAAGATTGTTACAAACTGCCCAAGAAACTGGCAGATTAATTGTGCAAATGGTTAAAGATGATCGAAAACCAAGTGATGTGATGACTAAAGGTTCATTTATTAACGCCATTGTTGCTCTTGCTGGAATTGGTGGTTCTACCAATGCTGTTGTTCACATCTTGGCAATTGCCGGTCGTTTAGGAATTAAGTTAACTTTGGATGATTTTGACAAAATTGGTTCCAAGGTGCCCCTGTTAGCAAACTTGCAACCTGCTGGAACTCATTTAATGGAAGATTTCTTTAGAGCAGGTGGATTACTTGCTCTTCTTAAGGAATTAAAAGATTTACTGGATCCAACAGCGATCACAGTTACTGGTAAAGCATTAGTTAGCTATCTTGACGATGCCCAGATATTTGATGAAACAGTTATCAGCAAAAGAAACAAGCCTTTGCAAGATTCTGCTGGAATTGCAGTGTTAAAAGGAAATCTTGCCCCACTTGGTGCAGTAATCAAACCCGCTGCTGCGAGCAAAGAATTACTGAAACACAAAGGCAAAGCTTTAGTTTTTGATTCCATTGAAGATTTTCATGCACGAATTGATGATCCAAACCTTGATGTTGATAAAGATTCAGTTTTAGTTTTAAGAGGCTGTGGTCCTAAGGGATATCCCGGAATGCCAGAAGTTGCCAACATGCCAATGCCCCAAAAACTTCTTTCCCAAGGAGTTAGAGACATGGTCAGAATTTGTGATGGTCGAATGAGTGGCACTGCTTATGGCACAGTTATTTTGCATGTTGCCCCAGAAGCAGCAGCATTTGGTCCATTAGCACTAATTCAAACTGGTGATGTTATTTCTCTTGATGTTGAAAAAAGAACATTAAATGTGGAACTTACTGATGAAGAGCTAAATAGTAGAAAACCAAGTCAAAAGATGATTGATGCTTTAGCTAAACCAGATCGCGGTTGGCAAAAAATGTATGTCGAACATGTCAACCAAGCAGATACTGGTGCTGATTTAGATTTCCTAGTGGGATCAAGTGGATCCCAGGTGTTGCGTGAATCGCACTAATAACCTCAACCAAGAACTATTTGAGGATTTAAAGAAAGCACTACCCGATCAAATCTCAGATCAACTCTTTGACAGAGTCAGCATCGCCAATGATGCCTCCCACTATTTATTAACACCGACCTTGGTGGCCAAACCAAAAACAGCCCAACAAATATCAGAAATATTTAAGATCACCCAAAAACATGACTTTGGGATAACTTTTCGCTCTGGTGGAACATCATTAAGCGGACAAGGGGTAACTGATTCTCTCCTTGTTGATACTCGCAAAAACTTTAAAGAAATAGAAGTCCTAGAAAACGGACTAAAAGTAAGAGTTCAACCAGGTTTAACCATCAACCGAGTCAATGCCAGTTTGAGAAAATATGGTCGAAAACTTGGACCAGATCCAGCAAGCGAGATTGCTTGCACCATCGGTGGAGTTATTGCCAATAACTCCAGTGGTATGGCTTGTGGCACAGAATTTAACACCTACAAAACTATTTCGTCCCTAGTTTTTGTGCTGCCATCAGGAACCCTGATTGATTCAAGCAACGCTGATGCCGATGAACAACTGAGAACAAAAGAACCTGAAATCTATGCAGGGCTTCTTGGTTTAAGAAAACGAATTGTTGAAAAACCCCATCTAGTTGAAAAGATCAAAAATGCCTATGCCATAAAAAACACCATGGGTTATGGCTTGAATTCTTTTGTTGACTTTGAAAAACCAATAGACATCTTGACCCATTTGATTGTGGGTAGCGAGGGAACCCTTGCATTCATCGCTGAGGCCACCTTCAACACCTTGCCCCTCTTAACAAAATGTGCCACAAGTTTGCTCATCTTTGATGAACTTGAACTTGCCACCAAATCTTTACCCGCTTTGAAAAACACTGATGCAGCAGTAATTGAATTATTGGATATTTCTTCTCTCAAAGTGGCCCAAAGAGAACACATGGCTGATGCGGTGTTGAAAAACCAGGAATTCAAAAACCACGCAGGACTGCTCATCGAATACCAAGCAGAAACAGATCAATTACTTGATGGCCTTATTGATAATGCTCACCAAGTATTCAAAGATTTACCCATTAAGAATGGTGAATTAACTAAATCTGCTGCGATCAGAAATGAGCTGTGGCATGCCCGCAAAGGGCTTTATGCCGCCGTGGCAGGAAATAGACCAAGTGGAACCACAGCTTTACTTGAAGATATTTCGGTGCCAGCAAAACATCTACATAACACCACCACCGAACTATCTGGACTTTTAAACAAGCACCGCTACTTTGATTCGGTTATCTTTGGGCATGCCAAAGATGGCAATCTTCACTTCTTATTAAACGAAAAATTTCATGATCCAACCTCATTGAAACGCTACGAAGACTTCACCCACGACATGATCGAGCTGGTTTTATCCCATGACGGTTCCCTCAAAGCAGAACATGGCACCGGTCGAATCATGGCCCCGTTTGTGAAAAAACAATTTGGCGAAGAGCTCTACCAAGTCATGGTTGATTTGAAGAAACTCATCGATAAACGAAACATTCTCAACCCTGGGGTCATCATCAATGAGAACCAAAACATTCACATTGAAAACCTCAAAGAATCCTTACCTATTGATCAGGAAGTAGATCGTTGCGTGGAATGTGGCTACTGCGAAACCGTTTGTCCCAGCAAAGACTTAACCCTTACCCCTCGCCAAAGAATCACTCTTCGAAGAGCCAAGAAAGATGCTGAAAAAAATAATGATCAGGAATTGATAGATGCCATTGATAGCAACTATGACTATCAAGGACTAGACACCTGCGCTGTTGATGGCATGTGTGCCACAGCTTGCCCAGTACATATCAACACAGGTGACTTGGTTAAAAGATTAAGAAGTGAACAGCAAAGCTTTGCCTCCCAAAGTTTGGCAACACTAGCTGCAAATAAATGGTCAGCCACCACTACTTTTCTCTCTGGTCTTTTAACCACAGCAAAAAATATGCCTGCCCCATTAGTGGAATCAGTAAATAAAATAATTCGACAAATAAGTGGACCTAATTCTGTGCCCCTGTGGAATAAGTCTTTACCAATAGGTGGAAAGCAGCGCACTTCTTTACAGGCCACAAATCCTGATTTGGTTTATTTCCCATCTTGTGTGAATTCCCTATATGGGCAAAGCGAAATTCAAGCAGCTTTTTTGAGCTTGTGTGATAAAGCTGGATTAAAAGTTCTCATCCCTGAATCAATTGGTGATCTTTGCTGCGGCACACCTTGGTCATCCAAAGGATTAACGCACGGCTATGAAGTTATGGCTTTGAAAACGAAAAAAGAAATCATGAAACAAGTAAAAAGAGAAAACCTGATGGTGGTTTCTGATGCCACATCCTGTACCCAAGGCCTAACCCAGATCTTTAGCGAAACCCAAATTCAGATTGTTGATGTTTTAGAATTTGTGGACACAAAAATAATGCCTTTGGTGAAACCAAAAACTAAGTTGTCATCCCTGGTGCTGCACCCAACATGCTCTGGGGTGGAATTAGGGATCAATAAGCACATGAATTCCCTCGCCAATTTGATAAGTAATCAAGTGATAACCCCGCTTGATTGGAATTGTTGTGGATTTGCTGGTGATCGAGGATTGCTTCACCCAGAACTAACCCAACAAGCCACCTTGAAACAGGCCCAATCACTCCAATCTGAACGTTTTGTGGCCTATGCATCCAGCAATAAGCCCTGCCAAATTGGATTAGGAATAGCCACTGGCCAAAATTATGTGCACCTTGTGGAACTAGTGGATCAAGTCTGCTGATCTAGTCTGTTACAAAGTCAGTATTTGGTTACAAAAATTGCTTAAAAAATGCCTATTTGGTAATAAAAATCCTTAATATTTCAAAACATAAAATGTTAAGAAAATAATGAAAAATATGTAAAAAAATGTCATTTTTTTGAAAAAAAATTGAAGTTTTTTTCAATTATTTTCCAAAAGATGACCACAATATATAGCGCATTTTGTGCACAAAAATAAATAAGTGCATAAAGGGGGTTGGCCAAAAACCCCCTCTGACCTGCGAAAATGCACCTTTTTTGCACCTAAAATTAGTTAAGTAATTAACAAATAATTTGTGTTAAAAACATTAAAAATTAGTGCAAAAAAAGTTGCGACACGGCGCGTCGAAATACGCGTTACTTAATGACAATATGCATTTCTTCTGGAACGATTGTGCTTAACGTTCTTCTGTGATTTCCGGAACAGAAGACACTCGCCAGGAGGAATTGTGGCTAAAAGAAGAAAAAAAGCAGCAAAGAAAGCAGCACCAAAGCGCCGTCGTAAGAAGGCAGCAGCTGCTCCAAAGCGCCGTCGTCGTAAAAAAGCAGCAAAAGCTGCTCCAAAGCGCCGTCGTCGTAAAAAAGCTGCAAAAGCTGCACCAAAGCGCCGTCGTCGTAAGAAAGCAGCAAAAGCTGCTCCAAAGCGCCGTCGTCGTCGTAAGAAAGCTGCGTAACCTTTACAGGTTTGCTAGAAAAAACCCCGGTGCTTGCACCGGGGTTTTTTATTTGGCCAAATTTTAAGTAGTTAAGAAACCCGGCGACGATAAATTGCCCAAATTCCACAAGCTACTGCAAATACACCCATTACTCTGGCCCCAATTCCGATGGACAATGAGGCAAGCCACAGTCCTGAAATGATTGCTAATGATCCGAAAAAGAATGTGAGAATTCGTGCCCAAAATTTGGGGCTGGCAAATGAAAAAGCAATCGCAATTGGACCGTAAAGCAAAATAGATAACAGAATTAGGCTCACAAGGCGCGCTAATGACTCCATTAAAGTAGTCTTACAGTAGATGAAAAAATTATCTAGTGCCACAGTTGCGATTTTCGCTTTATTTATAGGACTTTTAGGCTCCCCCGCAAATGCAGTTGTTGGTGGAACTGATGCCACAGGTTCAGGTTTTGTGGTGGCCGTAAGAGTTGATTTGCCAGGTGATTTACAAACTGCTTGCACCGGTGGGTTATGGAAACCAAAAATTGTTATCACAGCTGCTCATTGCGTGGTAGCTGAAGGAACTTCCACAGTGGCTGATGCTGGAACTGTCAGTGTTTTTGCCCAAGGTGCCAACCTAAGTGGGGCAAGACCAGTTGCCCGAGCAACCGCAATAATTTTGACCAGTGGCTATTCAAACTCAAGCACCGGATTTGTGGAAGCAAACGACATAGCTTTTTTGATTCTTGATAAAGAAATTGGAACCCCACTAGTTACTCGTCTCGCCAGTGAAGCAGAAGCGGCCTCAGCAACAGTTAGAGGTAAAAAGTTGAACTTCTTTGGCTATGGCCAAACCGAAAAAGAAAGTGATGTCTCACTTAT
>Ga0208598_1000162_pt1 | contig 22489 bp, 23 predicted proteins | sample LakMenEpi22Jun12_FD_150726 | JGI IMG/M metagenome (GOLD analysis project Ga0208598, IMG submission 150726) | Freshwater microbial communities from Lake Mendota, WI - 22JUN2012 deep hole epilimnion (SPAdes) | ecosystem: Environmental > Aquatic > Freshwater > Lake > Epilimnion/Euphotic zone ... | reverse complement strand
TAGGTACTTCACAAGCCAGTAACTTCTCACCTCCCGTAACTATTACTGGGGCTGCCGGTGCAACCGGAGCAAACGCCTTACAGCGTACGGTGAGCTCTGGCGCGTGGGCTGCCTTAGTGGATGGCACCGTTCCTCAGGCAATGCCTTTTATAATTGATTATGCAACTTCTGGATGTTCAGGAACGCCTGCCCCCGGAAACACTGTTTCTTCTTCAGTTTCTGTTTGTCCCGGTGTTAACTTCTCTCTTTCTCTTCAAAATGCTACTTCCGGAAGTGGCGTAACCTATCAATGGCAATCTTCTGGTGATGGTACAACTTGGGTAGATATCAGCGGTGCTACCAGCCCCGGTCTGACCAGAAACCAAACAGCCTCTACTTTCTATCGTTGCCGCGTAACTTGTTCGGGCAATACCGGTACATCCAGTGCATTGCTTGTAGCAATGGCCCCAACCTCTGCTTGTTATTGTACGCCTACTTACTCTTTCGGTTGTGGACTGGGTGATGCCATTACTAACGTAAGCATTCCCGGAACTACTTTAAATAATGCCTCTGCTTGTTCTACACCTCCCTTTACATATTATAGCAGTGTTGCTGCACCTACGCTCATCGCTGGTGGTAGCTACACTGTAAATGTTACCATGGGAGCTGACCCCAACCAACACGCTCGTGTATGGTTCGACTGGAACCAGGATGGAGATTTCAGTGATCCAGGTGAGGCCGCCGGTACTACTTCCGGAAGCGCCGGTTCCAATGGTACTGCCGTTATGGCCATTACCGTTCCGGCAGATGCATTGGGTGGTACCACCAGAATGCGTGTAAGGGGTGGTAATGACGCCGCTATCACTGCTACGCAATCTTGTGGTGTTTCTTCTAGTGGTTTCGGCGAGGCCGAAGATTACAATGTAACGATAGCGCCTTGTATTCAAGGTTCATTCACTACGCAGCCTGCTTCTTCAACCATCACTTGTGGCGGTAACGCTACCTTTACGGTCGCTGCCTCTGGGTCACTCCCAACTTACACATGGCAATTCCGCACCGGGCCTACTGCTATTTGGCAGGCGCTGCCCAATGGCGGTGTTGTTAGCGGTGCAACTACTGCCACTCTTACCCTAACCAATGTGCCCACTACTTGGAATGGATATGAGATCAGAGCTATGTTTAGCGGTGCTTGCACTGGCATTAACCCCAGTAACGGTGCAACCCTTACTGTGAACCCCATTCAGACTGTTGTTAGCCCTGCTTCTGCCAGCATCTGTGCCGGATCTATCCAGCGTCTGAACATCACTAACTTTGCTTCTACTTCTGCGCCTGTAACGGCCAGCTTTACTTCTACTGATATTCCTAAGCCTGTTCCCGATAACAACACTGCCGGTGCAAGCAGCAACATTACCGTTAGCGGATTGCCTGCTGGTGCAGCCACTGTAGGAATCGCGGTTCGCTTTAGCGTTCCCAACCACACATGGCCTGGTGACCTGGTGGTGGTATTAAGAACACCCAATGGTCAAATTCTGAACCTCGACAACGAGATCTCATTAACAGGATTTGGACCTGGTCAGGGAATGGTCAATACCGTTATTAGCTCTACAGGTGTCAATGCACTTTCTTCTGCGATATCAGCTACTACTACCTTTACGGGTGTGTTCAGAGCCGATCGTGGCACAGGTGCCGGTGCAGGTCCTGCCTCACTGGTTCCCACTACCACAAACTGGTCTGATCTCTATGGCCCCTCTAATGGTGTATATACTTTAGGTCTTCGCGATAAATACCAGCTGGATGCCGGTACCCTTACCGCCTGGTCTATCGATATTACTTATGTGGTGCCAAGTTATGGAGAGGGTGTATGGACTGCGGCTCCTGCCGTTGCCGGAACAATGTTCCTCGATGCGGCCGGAACCATTCCTTACAATGGTACACGCGAAGACACCATCTTCGTTCGCCCAACCGAAAACACTACTTACTCTGTATTCTTTAACTCTACTATTTCACCCTGTACCTCTGCTCCTGCGCTGGTGCGTGTGAACGTGGGTCAGCCTATTACTTCTCTCACTGTTCCAGCTACAGTTGCTGCCTGTGTTGGTGGTGGCTTTACACTGGCTGGTACTCATGCTGCCATTCCTGCTACCAACGCCGCTGCTATTTACCAATGGCAGCAAAGCTCCGACGGAGGTGTTAACTGGACCAGCATCAGTGGTGCTACCGGATTAACGCTTAGCGTGTCTAGCACAAGTGCTGCTATGAACGGTACCCGTTATAGACTGCTTGCTCAGTCCGGAGGTTGTGCCGTTGCCGTATCGAATACATCTGTATTAACTGTTAACCCGCTGCCCACTGTAACGCTCTCTGCTGCTGCAACCAGCTTGGTTCCTGGCAGAACGGTTACCATCAACGGTACCAGCTCACCTGCTGCAGCTGCAAACGGTTGGTCTTGGTCTCTCAATGGCGCTTCGATCGCCGGTACTGCTGCTACACAAATCGTCAATGTCGACGGAATCGGAAGCTATCAGGCTACCGTTCGCGACGTCAATGGTTGTATCAACAGATCTAATGTGCTTGCTATAACAGGCGAGGCTTCTGATAAGCTCTTCATTTATCCCAACCCCACAGCGGGCGCCTTCCAGGTTCGCTACTACCATGCGGGTGATGTCAATGAGAAGCGTATCATCTCTGTCTACAATCCGATGGGTCAGTTGGTGGCCGTTAAGACCTTCGACCTGACTTATAGCACAGCTCCTTACCTCCGTATGGATGTAGATATGAGCGGTGCCGCTCGCGGAACCTATGTGGTCAAAGTAGCCCACGAGTACAGTGGCAAGATCGTATCGGGTCTTGTACTGGTACAGTAATCGATCAACAGTATTCTTAATAGAAAAGTCCCCGGTTTTCCGGGGACTTTTTTTATGGCTGATAAGTTTTGCTGTGGCAAGTAGGTTCCGCCATAGTACGCCAGTTTGCAGTACGGTGTAGCGGGTCACATCAACGTGTGGAGCGTCAGTATGTGTGGAGCGTCAGCATGTCTGGGGCATCAGCATGTCTGGGGTCGAGCTAGCGCATTGCTTTGTAGCAATTGATAAGCCCATTGGTAGAAGAATCATGTGAGCGAACCGGACGCTTGTCTTGAAGTTCAGGGAGGATCTTTCCGGCCAGTTCTTTGCCCAGCTCCACTCCCCATTGATCAAAGCTGTAGATATTCCAGATAATGCCTTGTGAGAAAATCTTGTGCTCATACAGCGCGATCAACTCACCAAGGGTAAAGGGTGTAATCTTTTTTACCAAGATTGAGTTGGTGGGGCGGTTCCCTGAAAAAACTTTATAGGGAAGCAATTTTTTTATGCGCGCTGCTGAGAGGCCTTGTTTTTTTAAGGCTGCTTTTACGGTGGCCGCGGATTGCCCATTTAACAAGGCTTCGGTCTGTGCAAAAAAGTTGCTCATCAGCTTTTGGTGATGATCGCCGATAGGATGATGCGAGCGGGCCGCAGCGATAAAATCGCAGGGAATAAGACTGGTGCCCTGATGTATCAACTGAAAGAAGGCATGCTGGCCATTGGTGCCGGGCTCTCCCCAAATGATGGGTCCTGTCGCATAGCGAACCGGTTTACCGTTTCGGTCAACGCTTTTTCCATTGCTCTCCATATTGCCCTGCTGAAAATAAGCCGCCAAACGATGCAAGTATTGATCGTAGGGTAGAATGGCCTCGGTATCGGCACCAAAGAAGTTTCTGTACCAGATCCCGATCAGTGCCATCAGCACAGGGATATTGTGTTCCAGGGGTTGTGATCTAAATTCTTGGTCTATGTAGTGAGCCCCTTTCAGCAGCTGCTCAAAGGAGTTGTACCCGATGGTCAGGGCTATGGAAAGGCCGATGGCGCTCCATAGCGAATAGCGGCCCCCGACCCAATCCCAGAAGACAAACATATTGGCCGGGTCGATACCGAATTGTTGTACCGCTTTTTCGTTCGTGCTTAGCGCCACAAAATGCTTGGCAATATGTTTCTCTTGTTTAGCTTTTTGCAAGAACCAGTGGCGGGCCGTAAAGGCGTTGGTCATGGTCTCTTGCGTGGTAAACGTTTTTGAGGCAATAAGGAAAAGCGTTTGCTCAGGGTCTACTTTGTCTAGCACGGATGCAATGTGTGAGCCATCCACGTTAGAGACAAAGAAGGTTTCGATGCCTTTTTTCCAATACGGGCGAAGAGCCTCTGTGACCATTAGCGGTCCCAGATCGCTGCCTCCAATGCCGATATTGACAATGTATTTTATCTTTTTGTTGGTGTAGCCCCTCTTTTTGCCTTGGTGAACTGCATCACAGAATTTTTTCATCTGTTGCTGCACTTTTCTGACGGCTGGCATTACATCTGTTCCCTGAAAAAGAACAGGCTGCTTCGAAAAATTCCGAAGGGCCGTATGCAGCACCGCGCGGTTTTCTGTTTCGTTGATGGGCTGCCCGGTAAAAAGTTGTTCAATGGCTTCTGGTAGCTTACATTCTCTGGCCAGTTGCAGCAGCAGTGTTAGGGTCTCTTCGGTAATATGATTCTTTGAGTAATCAATGACCAGTTCTTTTGCACAGGCAGAGAATTTCTTGAACCGATCGGGGTCGGTGGCAAATAGCTGTTGTAGTGTTACCTTTTTTTGTCGGGCATAGTGTTGCTTAAGTTGTTTCCATGCCTTGGTTTGAGTAGGGTTGATGGTAGCTAGCATAGCACTATAATGCGTTGAATAGGTCTATCGTTTTTTGAATGGCGCTTTCGTTGATATCGAGGTGGGTGACCAGTCGCACGCGCATCGGGCTAATGGCATATCCCAATATGCCTTTTTCTTTGAGTGTCGCCACTAGTGCAGGGGCCGATTGTCCATCCTGTAGTTCAAAGATGATGATATTGGTCTCTACCGGCAACAGCATTTTTACAAACGATTTTTTTTCGATGCACTCGGCCAGCAATTTTGCATGTCGATGATCTTGCTCCAGACGGTTAATATGGTGATCGAGTGCATGGAGCCCGGCCGCTGCCAGAAAACCAGCCTGTCTCATGCCCCCGCCAAATACCTTACGGATGCGACGGGCCTTTTTGATAAAGGGCTTTGTGCCGAGTAGTAAACTGCCTACCGGGCAACCCAAACTCTTGCTTAAGCAAACCGATATGCTGTCAAATGTTTTTCCATAACGCAAAAAGTCTTCGTTTTTTGCCACGATGGCGTTCCATGCTCTGGCTCCATCGAGATGGAGCGCCAGCCCTCGCTCTGTGCATATGCTTTTGATCTTAACGATCTCTTCAAAATCGTAGCAACACCCGCCACCACGATTGCTGGTATTTTCTAGCGACACCAGGCGACTGACCGGGCGGTGTACATCATCAGGTTGAATGGCATCAGCCACTTGCGACGCGCTAATACGCCCCCGATCCCCATGTAGTAACTTAACGGAGGCGCCGGCATTAAAGGCGATTCCGCCACCTTCGTATTGATATATGTGAGAATTCTCCTCGCAGATCACTTCGTCGCCCGGCTGCGTATGGCACTTGATCGCGATCTGGTTGGTCATGGTGCCCGACGGACAAAACACGGCGGCCTCCATACCGAAGAGTGCAGCACATTTCTCTTCAAGTTGATTGATGGAGGGGTCTTCTCCAAAAACATCATCACCCACGGGGGCTGCAAACATCGCTTCGTGCATGGCGGCGGTAGGCCGGGTAACGGTGTCTGACCTGTAATCGATTGGGGTAGCGCTCATTGCTGCAAGTTAATAAGCGGCCGGCGGTTTTGCGCGTTTTTACCTGCTATCTTTGCACAAATTCATAGTATATGCCTTCATTTGATATCGTTAGCAAGGTAGATGCCCAGGCCCTGGACAATGCGGTCAATGTGACCCAACGAGAGATCACCAATCGGTTTGATTTTAAGGGATCGCATGTGTTGATCGAGCTAGATAAAAAGACTTTTCAGTTAAAGCTCGAGACCGACGACGATATGAAGATGCGTCAACTGCTGGACGTTCTCATTAACCGGGCGCACAAGCAGGGTATCGCTCCCGAAGCATTCGATACCGCCAAGGAGGGCAGCCAGCAAGGAAAGGTGTGGCGAAAGGAGGTAAAAGTAAAGAATGGCTTAGTGCAAGAAGATGCCAAAAAAATAGTCAAGCTAATCAAGGATGCCGGACTAAAGGTGCAGGCCTCCATCAACGACGATCTGGTTCGCGTAACCGGAAAGAAGATCGACGACCTGCAATCGGTCATTCAGCTATGCAAAACCGCTTCGCTGGACGTTCCGCTGCAGTACGTAAACATGCGCGATTGATTTGGTGAGCACGCCCCGTTGGCTTACCTTTGCATCCCACTATTTCTTAATTCTTACGGCAAAATCCGTAAGGCCTTAAAAATCATAGTATTATGAAACAAGGAATCCACCCCGAAAGCTACCGTCTGGTGGTCTTCAAGGACATGAGTAACGGACACTCATTTTTGAGTCGCTCTACCGCCGCCTCTAAAGAGACGGTTAAATGGGAAGACGGCAACGAGTATCCACTTATCAAACTCGAGATCTCCAATATGTCTCACCCTTTCTTTACCGGCAAAAATATGCTGGTAGATACGGCCGGACGTATCGACAAGTTCAAAAAGAAATACGCCAAAAAGTAATTGGTTCATCTCTTTACAAACGCCCCCACATTGTCGGGGCGTTTTTTTTTACTTTTATGATGCTTATGCCCCAGCAGCGCATTGTTTTTACCGAAGAGTTCTGTCAGCCTGAGTTACTCTTTCCCTTTACACTTGTCAGGTCCATGCAAGATATCCGTGTCGGGATCCTGACCATACGCGAGAAATGGGAAAGGATGATGGCAATGACCTCTGTCGACAAGAAGCAGAATAACTATAAAGACAGTGCGTGTCATGTTGACTTCGATCTGTTAAAGTCTTCCGATAGTTGGTGGCTTCTTCATGGTAACGTGCTTCCTACACCTGCTTTGTGCAAATCGATCCTGGCATTGCAAAATGGAGATTGCCTGCTCGATAAGAACGGAAGTGCCATTGCTTACCGGGTCTCAAAAAAGCAAGTGGTCAGCGCACACAAGATCAACATGAAGCGAAGCATCTCTTTCAAAGAAGAGATCCGCTCGATTGTTCATCCTTGGGATATTCTCCATCATAACCAATGGGCCTTACAAGAAGATTTCAAATTGTTGACCCGGGGTAAAAGGTCTGCGCCCGTTCCTCGAGGGACACGCGTTACAGGAGTCGGTAAACTCTTTATCGAAAAGGGAGCCTCTGTGCAGCTCGCCACGATCAACACAACGAACGGACCCGTCTTTATTTCCAAGAATGCAACCGTTATGGAAGGAACGCTTATTAGAGGTCCTGTATCGATCGGAGAGGGCGCTTGCGTAAAGATGGGTGCGAAACTATATGGTGCTACCACGGTGGGTCCGCATTGTATCGTAGGAGGAGAGATCAAACATTCCGTGCTACAAGGATTCAGCAACAAGGCCCACGATGGATATTTGGGTGATGCCGTGATTGGACAGTGGTGCAATCTGGGGGCCGGCACCACAAATTCCAATATCAAGAATAATGCGGGGGTGGTAAAAGTGTGGACCATCAACGGAGAAAAAGAAGCGGGTCAAAAATGTGGTGTGATGATGGGAGATTTTTCTCAAACGGCCATTAATACGGCCATCAATACGGGTACTATTATTGGAGTGGGTTGCAATGTAATGGGGCAGGGGCTCACACCGGCCTTTATTCCCAGTTTCTCCTGGGGGCAAGAGGGCATTGCCCGCTACCGCCTGCCTGAATTACTGGCTGCTATCAGCCGTTGGAAAGAACTAAAAGGGTACGCGCTTTCGCTTTACGAAGAAGAACTAATCAAATCTCTTTATAAAAAGCTTTAATATGCCTGTTCGCAAAAAGATCGCAGCCGCTAATTGGAAAATGAATCTGACCTGGCAACAAGGTAACGAGCTGGTCAGTGCGTTGCTTCAGGCTACCTCGTCTGTAAAAGACCCAAGCCAGGTTATCTTGGCGGTGCCCTTTCCGTATTTGCAGTTTGTAAAGACCTTGCTAGAGGGTCACGAGGGCTTTCAGGTCGCCGCACAGAATTGTCATCACCTTGCAGCCGGTGCCTACACGGGTGAGGTGGCCGCGGCTATGTTATCTTCAATGAAGGTGCCGTATTGTATCGTTGGTCACAGTGAGCGAAGGGAGTACAATGCAGAGACAAATGCCATTCTTTCCGATAAGTTGGTTCGCTGCGTCGAGCAGGGGCTCAAACCGATCTTTTGTTGTGGAGAACCGCTGGCCGTTCGCGATCAGGGCACACAGAATGATTTCGTCACAACGCAATTGGAGGAGTCATTATTCGTTCTCACGAACGAGCAGATCAAAGATGCGGTAATCGCCTACGAACCCATTTGGGCCATCGGCACCGGACGCACGGCCACCAGCCAGCAGGCACAAGACATGCATCATCATCTTCGCGGGGTACTGGCAAGGCAGTACGGAGATGCGCTGGCAAGCAGCATTCCTATCTTGTACGGAGGAAGTGTAAAAGCGTCTACTGCAGATGAATTATTTGCCTGTGCGGATGTGGATGGAGCCCTGGTGGGCGGAGCCTCCCTGGTGGCCAGTGAGTTTACGGCCATCATCCGATCGCTTTGTAGTGCTTAGCCCTTTTGCAGCGTTTCAATCAGCGTTATATATTCCTGCATGCAGTCGGAACTTTGCTTTCCGTGCAAGCTACTCCAGGCATCGTGCTTAGCTTTCGCAACGAAGTCGAAGGGGTTCGATGGAGCCTCTTGTACATTATCTCCTTCGGTGGCTTGCTTGTAAAGGGCATAGAGTTGCAATAAGGTTTCGTTAGAAGGTCTTGTCGTTAGTAGTTTGCTTTGTGCTACTGCTTGTTCAAACTGTTCTTTTAGTTCCATGTTTTTTATTTTAAGACCTCTGCTATAACGGTTCCGATATTACCACTGGGCATTTGAATACGAAGCAGCGCCGCCAAGGTAGGGGCGATATCGGTCATATGAACTTCGCGCTGGGTGATACCCTTTTTGATGCCCCAGCCATACCATAGCAGCGGAATATGCGAATCATAGGGATTCCAGAGTCCATGCGTAGTGCCTGTAGTGCCATACGCATCGATATATCCGGGTTTTAAAATGATCTGCAGGTCTCCGCTTCTGTTAGGATGATATCCGTTATTGAGCATCTTTCTAAGGGGCTCCGGAAGCGGCACCAGATTGATGTCTTTGATCGCAAAGGCCCTGTCGATGCCTGGTTCTTTCATTAGCTCCTTTTGCAGCCAGTTTATGATCTCGTCGCTATTGACTGCGGCAGAGTCCAATTGAAAATGATCGAGATGAAGTTGATAGTTATCATCGCTTACGATCAATTTTTTAAGACGATATATTTTTTCGAGACTTACGTTGAGTTTATCAACGATCTTTCCCATAAATACCCTTCCGCCCGGCAGACGATGCTCTTGGCTGAACTCAGGTACATGGGCCGCGCCATGGTCTGCAGTGAGAAATGTCGTATACATGCCTTTGCCCACTTGGCGGTCTAACAGATCGAAGAATTGTCCCAGGGCTATGTCGAGCCGAAGCATTGCATCTTCTGCTTCTACAGAATTAGGACCAAAGCTGTGACCGATATAATCAGGAGAGGAAAGGCTAACGGCCAGCAGATCGGTAACAGCATCCGTTCCTAGTGATTCTCCCAAGAGGGCTGCTTTGGCAAAGGCAAAGGTCATGTCGTTACCCATGGGGGTAGTGTTGATCTTTCCGTAATCTTTGCCAATGTATTTTTTTAGGTCGTATGGAAAGGTGTCGCCAAAAATTTTATTCTCATAACTTTTATTATCAGCGGTGCTGGCTTTGTAAGAGGGGGCGGGGTATAGCAACGACCAACCTGCCGCATAAAACGAATCGGGTAGTTTGCGCTGGTTAAAGCCTTGTACCCAGTTGGGCAGGTCTGGCGTGTAATAGCTAGAGGTGATCCAGCTGCCGACCGAATTATCGTACCAGAAAGCACCATTCGCACTGTGACCCGCAGGCAAGATGGCGCCACGGTCTTTGATGGCGACTCCAATTACTTTTCCTTGAAAATTCGTGGCAAGTCTCAGTTCATCGGCAATGCTGGTCACAAGCATGTTCTTTGGGCTCATTTTTCCCTGCGAGCTACTGCTGCCCACGGTGCTGACCGATTTATCTTCCGTGCAATACACTGTTCTTCTAAGTTGGCCATCCCACCATGCGTTGCCGGTAATGCCATTGATGGCCGGAACGGTCCCCGTATAGACTGCACTATGGCCACAAGCCGTTACGGTTGGTGTGTAGGGAATCAATGTTTGCTCACAGCTATGCCCCTCTCCCAACATTCTTCTAAATCCTCCCTTTTCGCTAAAGCGATCGGCGTAGCGATACAGATAATCCCAGCGCATCTGGTCCAAGACGAAGCCAACCACCAAACGGGGTCTGGGTGGTCTTGCCGCAGTGCCGGAGACGGGGGATTGTGCCCACGTGGATGTAACGAATAAAAGAGCAAAAAGAAGGCCGGGAATAGGTGCTTTGCGCATGGTAGTCTATTGTTGAGATAAAGGTAATTTGTAAAAACTAAAACTAGGTAAACTTTGCGTTAACGGATGGGAGTGCAATGCTCGGACAAGATCTTGACTTTGCCTTGGTGTTTTACGATAGTTACGCTACAGCGCTGCCGGTCATCAAAGCTCTCGCCATGATAAAACCCCTTGCCGCTCCAAACGGTGTTTACCACTGCCGCATTGCCATCTATTTCAACGGAGATCTGTTCGCGAGACATGTCTTGCAAATGGTACACGTCGGAACCAGCCGTAGCCAATAGCGCGGCGCGGGTAAAGGTTCTGCCCGATTGTGTAAAGTACAGGTAGTGTGTAGACAGCGCTTTATCGACCAGCGCGGGATTTTTTTCTTTCCAGCCTCTGTCAAACTGATCCATGACAGTCGTTACTTCTTGCTCGGTAAGTACGTCCTCGGTAGGCCGACAAGCGATCAAAGCTGCACTCAAAAAAATAAATACGTAAATGAATCTCATATTCTTTATTTGGTCTCGTTCGAAAATAACAGACGGTATTGCAGTGGGCTCCAATTGGTGCGTAGTACCTGTACCACCCAATATCGCTCAGCCCGGTAGATCTCCAGCAGTAATTGGCGCTCCATGACCGATACATGCTGGTTCTCATTGAGCTTTTGCCATCCGAACTCTTTTTGGGCGAGTATCTTTTTTTGCCACTGCAGCGCTGCGCTCTCATCTTTGCACAAGTACTGCTCTGAGTAACATACGCCAGCACTGTCGCAACTTAGCTGCAGATCGACCGAACGCGATTTGCTACCGCTAAAGGTTTTTGAAGAACCTGGCGTCTGCACCGCCATGCGGTCTGCGCGATCTGATTTTCGGGTTTCTTTCTTAAGCCGGCTTTGCACTTTTTTTTCGGTGAGCCCGACATAGTTTTGCGCCGCCAACTCGAAGGGAAGTAGCCCAACCAATAATCCAAAAAGACACATCAGACGCATGGCTGCAAAATTACTGCCTTTTCTTGCTGTGCAGCCATTGGTCGAACGCCTTCAACGAAAAACTACTGAGGTTTCGATCGGCTGTGAGGCCACCTTTTTGGGCGGCCAGTACTCCATAGTGCACATCGGCGAGCCCTTGGGTGGAGTGGGCATCGGGATTGATCGAGATCAGTACTCCTTTATTGAGCGCTTTATCGATCCATTGCCAGTCCAGGTCAAGTCTACGGGGGTGGGCATTCAGCTCAATGACCACTCCATTGGCGGCACAAGCGTCAATGATCTTTTGATGATCGATGGGATATCCTTTTCGGCTCAGCAATAATCTTCCGGTCGGATGACCCAGTATGCGGGTATACTCGTTTTCAATGGCCTTGATGAGTCTGGCATTGGCTTTTTCTTCGGTCATTCCCAACTGGCTATGCACAGAGGCGATCACCAGGTCAAAACTGGCCAGCACCTCATTCGAATAGTCAAGGCTCCCGTCAGAAAGAATATCGCTTTCGATCGATTTATAGATCTTAAAGGGGGCCAGTATTGCATTGAGCTGATCGATCTCTTGTTGCTGCGCGGCTACGCGCTGCGCATTCAGTCCATTGGCATAGGTGGCCGATGCAGAGTGGTCGCTCATTACCATATATTCCCATCCTTTTTCGATGCAGGCGCTAGCCATCTCTTCTATACTATTGCCACCATCGCTCCATTTAGAATGACAATGTATGAGGCCTCTGATCGATCCGGTCTCGATTACTTCAGGCATTTTTTCTGTTGCAGCCCTCGTTACTACAGCTGCATTTTCTCGCAGGTACGGAGCGATCCAGTTGAGGCCTTTGGCTTTGAAGAGATCTGTTTCTGTACTTGCTGCCTCATATAAGTCGTTATTCAGCACGGGAAGCTGTTCAAAGGCCTCAAGAAAAGAAGGTGAGCCCGTGGTCCAAAACTGCTGCTTTGCCAAGGGCGGGTTGGCCGCGTATATTCTAAGGCGAAGACCATTCTTTAATTCGTAGAGTAACGACTGAGCGGTCTCTTCTATCAGCTTGGGCGGGTGCGCCGTAACGAATTTTGGTTTGATGATATCGATGGGATGAGTAACCACAAATTCCAGTTCTTCTATGGTTAGGGCTTGTCTTCGAAATGCTCCAGTGATGGCTACATGGTCCTTTCCGAATAATTGCTGCAAGTAATTTTCGATAGCCGGATAGACCCCTTCGGCCTCTGCATAGAGCAGTTGTGTTTGGTGTTGTAAAAAAAACTGGATCGACTCTGTAAGCGACTCCTGGGTTTTTGTTCCAAAACCTTTGTAACCGACCAAACGGTTTTCTTGGCAGGCATACAGTAACTCGCCCACCGATTCGATTCCCATCTCTTTCCAGATCACATGGATCTTTTTGGGTCCTAGCCCCTTTATCTGCAACATCTCGATTACGCCGGATGGGATAATGCTGATCTGCTCCTCGAGCGCAGACAGCCGGCCGGTATCTAGTAATTCTTCCACGGCCTTTGCCACGCTTTTTCCGATACCGCGAATAGTGAGCAGTTTTTCGCGGGGGGTCTGGCTAAGGGGGTAGGGCAATTTATCGATGGCAAAAGCTGCGGCCCCGTAGCTTTTTACGCTAAATGGGTTGGCGCCCTGTATATCGAGCAGGTTAGACAGCAATTTGAGCTGCTCCGCTATGGCCGCATTTTCCATAGCCGCAAGGTAAGGCCTTCGGGCTTGCAGGGGAGGGGTATAAATGAGAAAATCCCCCGAGAGCGGGGGATTTTCTATTCATTTTCGGAAGATTACTTCTTCTTCTTAGCAGCTTTTTTCTTAGCAGCTTTCTTCTTTGGAGCGGCCTTTTTCTTAGCAACCTTCTTTTTAGGGGCAGCTTTTTTCTTGGCAGCTTTTTTCTTTGTAGCCATTTTTTTTGAATTTAATGTGTTAGTAAAATGGATTAACGATGTTAAAAATAGACATATTTTTTTAACATCCAAATTTTTTTCTACAAAATTTTGACGCTGCGCGACTTGCGCCTGTGGACTATGTGTTTGGAAAATTAGGCTTCGGCCGCTGTTACAGAAACAAAAGTGCGATTGTTTCTTCCTTTGCGGAACTCTACCACTCCATCGGTCAATGCAAAAAGTGTGTAGTCTTTTCCTACGCCAACATTTTTACCGGGATGATAAACGGTGCCACGCTGACGAACGATGATGTTGCCGGAGAGTGCAGGCTGACCGCCATAAATTTTTACACCTAATCTTTTGCTTTGCGAATCGCGGTTGTTCTTTACGCTTCCTTCGCCTTTCTTATGTGCCATGGTAAGATCTTTTTTAGGGTATCAGATGATGCTACTGCTTATGCGATGCTCAGTACTTTGATTTTTGTATAGGCCGTACGATGACCTTTCTTTTTATGAAATCCTTTTCTTCTTTTTTGTTTGTAGGCGATGACCGTGTCTCCTTTTACCTGGTCTACGATCTCGGCCTGTACTTTAGCGGTGGCGGTACTGCCTACCGACAGCTTGCCGTTGGCATCGACCAATAATACTTCAAGATCGAGCTTGTCACCGGCTACGCCCTCAACGTGAGGTACATACAGGGTCTGATCCTTTTCTACTTTAAATTGCTGACCGGCAACTTTTACAATGGCTATCATACTATAAAAATTAGGACGGCAAAGGTAAGGAACTTTCCCGAACTTGCCAACGAAAATCGGGGGTAGTTATGACAATCAAGTCTTTCCTTGCCAAGCCCTTTGCGGCTTACATTCAGCGGACCATCAAGGCCGATATGGCCAAAGCCCTCTCCGATCAGCAGCACCAGCTACAGCGTTTATTGAAAGTGGGGGCTAACACAGTGTTCGGAAAGTCAGTCCATCTAAAAGATGTTAATGATTATCAGTCATTTAGGTCGGCCGTTCCCATTCAGGATTACGAGGGAATGAAGGGCTGGATCACGCAGATCAAAGAAGGAAAGCACAACGTGTTATGGAGGGGGCGCCCACTTTACTTTGCCAAGACCTCTGGTACCACCAGCGGGGTCAAGTACATCCCCATTACCAAAGACTCCATTCCCAATCATATTAATACCGCCCGAAACGCCCTGCTTTGTTATATGGCCGAGACCGGCAACACCCGTTTTGCCGACGGAAAACTGATCTTTTTATCGGGTTCCCCCGAATTGGAGCGGGTCGGCGACATCCCCACCGGGCGCCTGAGCGGAATCGTAAATCACCACGTGCCCCGATACCTGCGGGCCAACCAGTTGCCTTCGTATCAAACAAATTGTATAGAGGATTGGGAAACCAAGCTTGCTCAGATCGTGGAGGAGACCCTTCATCAACCCATGACGCTGATCAGCGGCATTCCACCGTGGATGCAGATGTATTTCGATGCCCTCACACAGCGCAGCGGAAAAAGAGTGGGAGAGCTATTCCCTGATTTTAGTGTGATGGTACAAGGCGGTGTCAACTTCGAGCCGTATCGTACGCGCCTATTTGAGAGCATCGGTCGAAAGGTCGACACCATCGAACTGTTTCCGGCCAGCGAGGGGTTCTTTGCTTTTCAGGATTCACAGCAAGCCGAGGGCATGTTGCTTAATACCAACAGTGGTATTTTCTATGAGTTCATTCCTGCCGATCAAATTGGTAGTAAAGAACCGCAACGTATTTCGCTAGCCGACGTAAAGGTGGGTCAGCAATACGCCCTCATCATCAACAGCAATGCTGGTTTATGGGGCTACGATATTGGCGATATGGTACGTTTCGTATCGACCGATCCTTACCGCCTGGTCGTAACCGGCCGCACCAAACATTTTATATCTGCCTTCGGAGAGCATGTAATCGGAGAAGAAGTCGAATACTGTATCAGGGAGGCAGCCCAACAGATGGGGGTCGGTGTTACCGAGTTTACCGTGGCGCCCCACGTAAGCAACGACAACACGAAGTCGTATCATGAATGGTTTATAGAGTTTGACCAACTGCCTCCATCGATCGAGACCCTGGCAGCTAGGATCAATGAGTTACTCTGTCAAAAAAACGTCTATTATAACGATTTGATTCAGGGTAATATCTTAGCTCCTTTGCAGATCCGCGTTGTCAGAAAAGGTGGATTCATCGACTATATGCGCTCGGTGGGCAAACTCGGTGGTCAGAATAAAGTACCCAGGCTTAGCAACGACAGAAAGCTCGCCGATGCCTTAACTTCGTTTACATGAGTCAAGTACCCGCTGCTAAGAGGATCGCTTTGTTTGGATCGACCGGATCAATCGGAACGCAGACCCTCGACGTGATCGCAGCTCATCCTTCGCTGTTCAGTGTAGAGATTCTTACCGCACAGACCAATCATGAGTTATTGATCGATCAGGCGCTTCGTTTTTCGCCCAACATGGTGGTCATTGGTGATGAAAAAAAATATCCCTTGGTAAAAGAGGCCTTGCGATCTACCTCGGTCAAGGTATTTGCAGGTGAAAAATCATTAGAGGAGGTTGCGGGTCTGGATAGCTATGATCTAATGCTGGCTGCGATCGTGGGCTATGCAGGACTCAAGCCAACGCTCTGTGCGCTTCGCCAGGGAAAGACCGTCGCACTGGCCAACAAAGAGACTTTAGTGGTAGCGGGCGATATCGTCATGAAGACCGCATTGGAGCATCGTGCTCCGATCATTCCCGTAGACTCAGAGCACTCTGCCATCTTTCAATGTCTGGTGGGAGAAACCAGAAATAAGATCGAAAAGATCATTCTAACCGCGTCCGGTGGTCCTTTTTTGGGAAGAAAGACCAACTACCTCGTGAACGTAAAAAGGGAACATGCCCTGCAACATCCCAATTGGAGTATGGGTGCCAAGATCACGATCGATTCAGCGACGCTGATGAACAAAGGACTCGAGATGATCGAAGCAAAGTGGTTGTTCAACCTGCGTGCCCAGCAGATACAGGTCGTGGTACATCCGCAAAGTATCATTCACAGCATGGTGCAGTTCGAAGACGGTAGCATCAAGGCGCAGATGGGGCTCCCCGACATGAAGCTTCCCATTCAATATGCGTTGGCATTTCCGCAGCGCATCAAAAGCGATTTTCCCCGCTACGATTTTCGTTCTGTGAAGAATTTGAGTTTCGAGGAGCCCGATGTTAAAACTTTCAGAAATCTTGCGCTGGCCCAAGACGCGCTCGAGAAGGGAGGCAATCTGGCTTGCGTTATGAATGCCGCCAATGAAATTGTGGTCTACGCTTTCTTAAAGAACCGAATTAATTTTCTCGAGATGACAGATATAATCGAGCGCACCATGCAGCGGGTTCCCTTTATTGCGACCCCTACGCTCGAGGATTATTTTGAGAGCGATGCAGCGGCTCGTACCTTTGCAGCCGATCAGCTCAATCTCTGAGCGCGGGTCTAATCGCTTCGAGAAACCGATCGCATAACGTATGGTACTATTAACAATCAATTGGTCTTCGGTAGGGCTACAAGTGGCACAATTGCTGCTTTCCCTTTCTATCTTGGTGATCTTGCACGAGTTCGGGCATTACATCACGGCACGCTGGTTTGGCTGCCGGGTAGAAAAATTCTATCTTTTTTTTGATCCTTGGTTTTCGCTCTTTAAGAAAAAGCGGGGAGAAACCGAGTACGGCATTGGCTGGTTACCACTTGGGGGCTATGTTAAGATAGCCGGCATGATCGATGAGAGTCTCGATAAAGAAGCCATCAAACAGCCCGCACAACCTTGGGAGTTTCGAAGCAAGCCCGCCTGGCAACGACTTATCATTATGATCGGCGGGGTGGTCATGAATGTGTTAGTGGCCTTTGCGATCTATTCCTTTATCTTAATGGTCTGGGGCGATAAGAAGATTCCTACTGCCTCCATGAAGTATGGTGTGCATGTGGTCGATAGTACCCTTTATAAAATGGGGATTCGTAACGGTGACCGCATTTTGTCTGTGGATGGAGAGCCGGTTGCCGATTTCGAAAAATTGAGAAGAAAGTTGATTTTGGGTCAACAAGTACAACTGCAACGGGACACGCAAACGCTTTCCATTACCATGGATAAGGACCTGATCGGTCAGCTGGTCGAAAATCGCAATCGATCCACGCGCGGATTCTTAGAAGTGCGCAGGCCAGCTATTGCCTTTTTGGTTCCGGATACCACGGCTGCCTACCGGGCCGGACTGAGAAGGGATGATCAAATAGTAGCGGTCGATAGTGTTCGATTCTCTTTTTACGACGAGCTGCAAGAAAAGTTATCTGCCAACAAAGGCCGCACTGTTTCTCTCACCATTGTGCGGGAAAATCAAGAGCTTGCTCTTCCGGTACAAGTGAGCGAAGAAGGCAAGATCGGATTTTTGGCTTACGGATATAGTTACCAGCAGATGGATAGCTTGGGGTGGTTACAACTCGATGTAAAACGATATGGCTTTATGGCCGCATTACCTGCTGGTGTTCAAAAAGCAGGCTATGAATTAAGAGACTATATCGATCAGTTTAAAAAAATTCTGGATCCCGACACCGGTGCTTATAAAGGGGTAGGGGGATTCAAATCGATGGGCTCTATATTTTCCGGTGCCGGCTGGGATTGGGAATCGTTTTGGCGCATTACGGCCTTTCTGTCGATCGTATTGGCCTTTATGAATCTGTTGCCCATACCTGCCTTGGATGGCGGACATGTGATGTTCACCTTGTACGAGATAATCACCAGGCGAAAGCCCAGCGATAAGTTTTTGGAATATGCCCAAGTGGCGGGAATGGCTTTATTATTGGGACTGATGCTCTATGCCAATGCCAACGACTGGCTGGGATGGGGCAGATAGTCTAAATAACCCGGGGGCGTTTGGTTTTGACAGCATAGTTCTTTGAAAGTGTAAGCATGTACTGCGTTGCGTAATTAGCAGTTTAATCTGAATACGAAAACTCAAATGGCAATACTCAGTATGCCATGGCTGCCTAATCAGTGATCAGGTAGTCATTAGGGCCGCCGGGCCGGTCAATCTGTTACCAAGCCCCGCCGCCGACTCAAACCCAAAACAGGTTGCGGTAAACAGGCCTTGTAAAAAAGGCAGTCTGCGCTGTTTACCTAAGCTAATCGCAGCTACGAAGCAAGTTGGTACGTCCGGTTCCTGCCTGCTTTCGACAATCAATGCCGGAATAAACATGTAGAAAGCTTTTGACGAATATGTTTGGACACCGGTTCGACTCCGGTCGCCTCCACTTTTTTATTTTATATTTGTTACATCAACTAAACGATGCGTATGAAACCGTTCAATCTGTTGCTGCTGGTCAGCTTTTTTTCTCTTTGGGCAGGAACGTCTTCCTTTCGTGTGCAGCCCGGTACCCCTGATGCGATCGTAGGGGTCTGGAAGACCGGCGAGGGAAATGCCATGGTGCGGATCTACAAAAATGGTGAGAAATACCAGGGTAAAATTGTTTGGTTAAAAGAGCCCAACGATCCCGAGACAGGAAAGCCCAAAATAGATAAGAATCATCCCGAAGAGTCATCACGCACCCGACCCATTCTGGGTCTTGTCAATGTATGGGGGTTCGTCAATACAGAAAAGAACGTATGGGAAGAAGGTAGCATCTATGATCCAAAAAATGGAAATACCTACTCATGCACGATCAAGATGACCGGTCCCAATACCATCGATGTCAGAGGATACATTGGCGTATCGCTGATCGGCAGAAGCGATACCTGGACCCGCCAGGTAGCCAAATGATCAGGGTGATACGAAGTTTAAGCTGAATCCTACGTACAGCGGATTACCCAATGCGCTTGTAAAGTAACGTTGGTTAAGCGCCTTCCCATTGTAAACATCCATTCCGTCAAATCGCCAGTTGTAGCGAAGTCCGGCCTGTGCATTGAACCATAGAAAGCCGGTCAGTTTTTTATCCCACATGATTCGAGGCTTCAATTCTCCACGCTGAATAAAAATGGTTCCATTGCTGCTATTGGCAAGATTCATCCAAAATTGATTACCCTCCAGTTCAAAGCCCAGTTGCATAATACTCGCTGTAGAGAAATTATAACGAAGATATCCGCGAGCGGGCAAGAGTAACTCCATTCCCCAATTGTCGTTAAAGGTCTTGTTCCACAGTACAACAGGCAGGTGCATGATCTGTCCGGCGCGGTACGTACGAGCCAAACCGGCTCCGACCATATTTTTTTCGGATAGCTTCCAGCCATAGATGGCAGTTCCGCTGATGGTGAGTGATTTGCTGTTAATGTCTTTCAGTTCATGGAAGATCCCGTTGAGATCGGCGCTAGCTTGTATTATCAAAAAGTTCTTTTCGTTGAGAGGCTTAAAAATAGTGGTGTTGATACCGGTGCTGGTAAGGGTATGGGTGGCCAGTTGCTTTGCGATAAGGTTGGTCCCAGGCGATGCAATAGCTATTCGGCTGCCCCAGTAATTGGCTCCCAACTGCCAGATGAGTTTGTTGGTCGAAATGACCGGAATGTTCACTTGGGCCTTGATCGCCGTCATATGGCTGGCGGTAAAATCTTGCATGGCGGGCAGCATGGCAGACACAGGCAGATCCGGAATGTCAAACCCGCCCATGCGCTCCATCCCCAGGCTAATGATACGCTGCGGCGTTTGATTGAGTACCTTTTGATTGCAGTAGCGTTTTACTCCTTGGGCATCTCCGAACTTGCTGTAGTCGAAGACTTCGGTACTGTCCTCTTGGGCCATTGAAAGAAAGGGGAGCATAAGAAAAAGAAAAGCAAGTTGATTTCGCATGGGGGTGGGTTTTAAAAAAAGCAGTACAAAAATAGAGTAGAGCGATGGATTTTCTTATTTTCGATTTAACCTAACCTATGAAATCCTTGTTCCATGAGCAAGATTACTATCCTTTTGGTCGATGACCACAAGCTGATCAGGGAATCCTGGAATATCGTGCTGTCTACCGATTCACGTTTTGAGGTGATCGGTGAAACCAGCGATGTGCAGGAGGCCATTGAGCTGGTAGCGCGTTTCAAGCCCCAGATTGTTTTAATGGACATCAACATGACGCCTGTCAACGGATTTGAGGCGACCAAGCTGGTGTTAAGGCAATCGCCACAGAGTCATGTCATCGGTATTTCCATGCATACCATGCCCGCTTATGCCCGCCGGATGTTTCAGATGGGTGCCCGTGGGTATGTGACCAAGAACTCCTCTAAAGACGAACTGTTCTTGGCCATCGAAGAGGTATTGGCCGGTAATAAATATATCTGCGACGAGATCAAGAATATCGTAGCTCATCAGGAGCTCGATGAAGAAAGTGATTACCCCGATATGAACTTGCTTTCGAAGCGAGAGATCGAGGTGGTCACCCATATTAAAGAAGGACTTTCCTCTAAGGAAATCGCCCAACGCCTCGATATTTCTTTAAAGACCGTAGAGGTGCATCGCTACAACATCTTAAAAAAGCTTAAGCTGAAAAACACTGCCGCTCTGGTTAATTTCATCAATGCGCAGGGCTTCTGACCGCTGGTCGTAGTATTAGTTCTTATCCAGCGTTGTCTCTATATCTTCTACGGTAATGGATAGGTGACTCTCGTCGTAGAAACATTCTCCGTTTTTGATCAGCAACACTTGAGGCGATTCATGCGGCACCTGTAGTCGGGTGGCAATGGCATTTGATATCTCTCTGTAAGAAAGCAGATCGAGCAGGTATGCGGGCACGCGATCAGAGAGCGATGATTTGTTCAGTCGCTCCAGGGCCACGGTACTAATGGAGCACCGGGTACTGTGTTTAAAAAGCAGGGCAGTGCTCGTGCCGCTATTGGTCACGATCTCGTTGAGCTGCTCCATGCTCTGTAAGGGGGTCCATTTCATGGATGCTTAGCGTCTGAATTTAACTTTTGGGGTACTGTTCATGGGGCAACCCTCGCGGGCAGTGGTGCAAGAGGAGAGCAGCACACAAAACAGCCCGGTGATCAGTAAAAGAGAAAGGGTAATTCTCATAGGATTATTTCTGAAAGGCAAAAATATGGAATTTGTTTTGCCCCCTTGCGTCCAAGGCCACGGGCGATTAAATTTAAGGGCCATCACTTTTTTAAAGTCTTAACTTTACCCTATGCTACAACTTACAAAACCACTGGCTTTCATTGATCTGGAAACGACCGGCGTCAATTTGGGAACCGATCGCATTGTCGAGATCGCCATCGTTAAAATTCTTCCGGATGGTAGCCAAACCACCAAGCGCAAGCTCATCAATCCGGGAATGCCCATTCCAAAGGCCTCCAGTGACCTGCATGGCATTACGGACGAAATGGTCAAGGACGCGCCTGTCTTCAAGCAAATAGCCCATGAGCTAAAGCAAATGCTCGACGGTTGCGATCTGGCCGGCTACAACTCCAATCGGTTCGATGTACCCTTGCTGGTCGAAGAATTTTTAAGGGCCGAAGTGGAATTCGACATGAAGGGCAGAAGAATGGTTGATGTGCAACAGATCTTCTATAAGATGGAGCCGCGCACCCTATCGGCCGCTTACCAATTCTATTGTGGTAAAACCCTCGATGGAGCGCACAGTGCGGCCGTCGATGCCGGAGCTACCTATGAGATATTGGAATCCCAGTTACAGCGCTACGAAAGTTTGGGCACTACCATCGATTCCATCTTAAAATCGGTGGGAGAAGAGCCAATAGTCGATTTTGCCAAGCGTTTCGTTTGGGAAAATGGGGTAGAGGTCTTTAATTTCGGTAAATTCAAGGGTAGGCCGGTGGCTGATGTATTGAAGGCCGAGCCTCAGTACTATGACTGGATGATGAAGGGTGATTTTCCACAACACACAAAACAAAAACTCACTGAGATCTATACTCGAACGCTGCTAAAAAAGAATGGATAAGCTGGTCATCATACCCACTTACAACGAAAAGGAGAACATTGCCGCTATCCTTTCGGCTGTATTCTCGCTCGAGGGTAATTTTCATGTGCTGGTCATAGATGACGGCTCTCCCGATGGTACGGCGGGCATAGTTCAATCGCTTATGCAGTCCTATCCGGGCAAGCTTT
>Ga0208598_1000158_pt1 | contig 22743 bp, 22 predicted proteins | sample LakMenEpi22Jun12_FD_150726 | JGI IMG/M metagenome (GOLD analysis project Ga0208598, IMG submission 150726) | Freshwater microbial communities from Lake Mendota, WI - 22JUN2012 deep hole epilimnion (SPAdes) | ecosystem: Environmental > Aquatic > Freshwater > Lake > Epilimnion/Euphotic zone ... | reverse complement strand
CCGCGTTGCAATGAACTTCGGTTGATTAAGATGGCATCTTCCGTATTGTATCCAGTATAACACATAATGGCAACCATCGCATTAATACCGTATGGAATATATTCTTGATTTAAATGGTGTAAATAATAGGATTTAATCAATGGAACTTGCCCGTAATTTAAAACAACACCCATTTTATCCATTCTATTTTGATAATTTGTATTGTAGACGGCAACAGCTTGGCGCGATTGACCACACGAGAATGCATTACGAGGTAAAGGATTGTGTTCTGGGAAAATAATATGTAATCCCATAAATCCAAGAATAAGAGATGGATGAATTTCTACATGTGTAAAGTTAGTATCGTGATAACTTGGTAAATGATTGAGAGAAATAAGACTATTATTAGATTCGGTACAATCTATATATTCAACTGAAGAAGGTTTTCCTGGTTTTCCTTGCAACATACTGGACCAGGTTACTTTTGCGTCTTCTATATCAAACGATACATTTTTGGTATTATCAATATATAATAGAGGACGATATACTCTTCCAGCATCGGTATAAATATAAATAATATTTTCGCGAATGTTAAAACTGATACTTGTCCAAATGGTAATGTGTGGATCGCCAGTTCGGCGTCGGTGTTTTAAATCTAGGACGAGTTCATTTGGAGTATTGGTAGAATATTTCCAGTGTCCATTTACGAATATTTTTGTAAACGCGAATAATATTTCTGGTTTAGTATATACAATTTCAATACAATAAATTCTACCAGCCTTTTTAGTATAGGAATGTAACATTTGCAATATAGGAAGTTTACTTGTTTCGGTAGAAATTTTTGTACAAATAGAAAAACTTTTATGGGTTCCAACATCTCCGCCATCCGAATCTACTGGGTCCATCATTCCCCACTGAGTTGCATGTAAATATCGTGGACCAAGAACAACCGAATTCTCATCCATTTGCATGACACATTTTCGCAATAATGAAATGGCGGTATTATAACTGAGACGATTTAATTCTTGAGATAACCCAATACGTTTCGTATATGTTTCTGATCCCCAATCTCCTTTAAAACCTGCAATCATTCCTTTTTCGGTAATACGTTGTTTTAATACAGGAGAAATAGTATCTATGCAAAATTGTTTGAACGCTTCTGAATCATCATCGTATGTAGATTCAGTTTCATTATGGTAAATATCCATCATTTTAATGACATGTTTTATTTGTGATTTATAAAATTCTTTGAACAAGTCGGATAATAAAACACCAGAAGGTTCTACACGTTTAAATTGGAATGAATCGCGGTCGGTTGGTTTATCTAAATCAATGGCGACACGTAACAACCTGTTTACCATAAATCCCAAAAAGTGTGCCTTTTCAACCAAATCAAAAGTAAAGTGACGTTTTATTTCAGATAAATCATTAATATGCGGTAAAAAATAATCGGATAAAATAAACCAAGTGTGATAATTCGTTAAATATTTAGTAAATGGAGCCATATATTCAATGGCCAATTGTTGCGTAAATATTTTATTGGCATCGTATACACTTGGGCGCAACAACTCCATCATACGTGGGTCGTCATCAGGTACACACATTTTAATAATATCTTGATCCGAAATGATACCTAATGCTCGGAAAACAATAAATAAAGGAATTGGCATATTTATGTTGGGAATGGTAACTACAATTTGTTGGAATACTAATTGCGGAATATGTTTCATATCATCTTTATGTTCATTGAATAAATTTTCTTCATCTTGATAAGTAACCAAATGTACTTTGGTTTCGCGAACAGGTTTGGATTCATCTTCCGATTCAGATCTAATTTCTGCTACAAACATATTATTTTCATCATTGGTTTTAGAAACGCGTAAAATATTATTGGCAAACCTTTCTTGGCTAATGACAGTTTTTTCATTTCCATCAATAATAAAATAACCGCCAGGATCAATTTTACATTCTCCCATGTTGAACCGTACATCAGGCGGCATTTTATTTAAAATACACATGTCGGATTGAACCATGATTGGGATATTTCCAAAAAATACATCTTTAATGGTATGTATTTTGGCATCGGAATTTTCATTAATTTTAAATTCGCAATCAATATCTACCATAATAGAAAAAGAATAGGTCAAATTTTGTAACCGAGCATAATTTGGGTATAAATAATTTTTTTCGCCATTTTCATATAAAATAGGTTTGGCAAATTGTATTTTATCTCCTTGTTTTCCTCCAATATAAATATCGCATTGATGCATTGGAATATCTTCGCCATTTTTAGATTGTAACTTTTTATTAAAGGATATTGGATTATTTTGTCTAATGATTTGACGAATATCATTATTTACGAATCTATTGTATGATTCAAGATGATGATCCACCAAAAAGTTTGGATTTTCCTTGAAAAATTTATCTATGATTGTAAAACCAAGGTCCATTATATAAAATACACTATATTTTTATATAGTGTATTTGTTAATTTATTTGAATAAATCATTGTGATGAATAAAAATATCTTCTTGTAATTGTTGCCGCGATAAATAAACTTGTTTTAAATCAGATGGCAGGGAAGGATTTTGAGTTGAATACAATGGCGTACATCCCGATTGTTCACATGCAACACGTTTATTCAAAGACATGATAGAATTTGCATTAGATTGTAAATAATGCCTATAATCCCTATTGGTATGTATATTTTCCTGTTTCCGAATATTTTCATTAATTACAGCTCCAGGTTGCCAGTTGGAATACGTTCGGCCATCTGCCATTTTTGGCGGTGAATCAAAATGGATATTGTTCATATTATATATTATACTTTATTTTTTAAAAAATTCAATAAAGCCGATTTTGTTTTTAAAGCAGGTCCGCCTAAATCACTTACTTTTTGTTTCAAATCCTTCAAACTCAAATGACTATAATCTACGGATACAGTGACCTGCTTCGTTCCTAAAACATCGTCATCAGATACTTTAATCAGTGGGGCAGCGGGTTCAATTTCTAAAGATTTTTCTTTTTGAACTATAATTTTTTCTTCGGGTTCAGGTACAACTTCTTTCACGAGCTCAATTACTTTACATTCTTGAACTTCTTCTAATTCATCCTCTGAATCCAATCTAGGAAGAGAATCATCATCTGTCGGCGACTTAGGTAGAGATGAGCTAGCCTCTGAGTCTGTTTCGGATTCGTCTTCTGATCCTTCTTCCTCGGAATATTCTTCTACTTCATTATTTTCAAAAAGAGGTGCAGTATATAGAGAATTGTCTAAAGGTATATTGGATAATGTTTTTACTTCTTTCTTGCAAAATTCATTAGTAAGTGTTTGCAACAAATCGGATAAAGTATTTAATCTATTTTCAATATTAGAAATCTTTTGTTTCATATAAAAATACAGGATTGCACTTAGGCCCAATGACATTGCTAAACATAGTAATAACTTCATATACTATTCATATATATATTATGTTTAAATATTTAACCGCATAATTTAGCACTATTAATAATATCATTAGGATAATTCATGTCAATTAAAACATTAATGCCTCCGCGAACATCCGAAATTCCTTCGGATAATTTATAGGTGTACGTCAATTTATTTTGGTCGTTCAATGTTTTCATGTGATGAATAGAAATACTTTTGGTTTTTGTTAATTTTTGGCAAACGTCCAAAAAATGTGTAGTTAATAAAAAGGTGCAATTTGTTTTGGATGAAATGTATTTCAAAAATGCATAAGCACTTGCCGATGCTTCTTTTGGATTTGTTCCCGAAAATAATTCATCAAAAATACATAAAACACGTGAATTTGTATGATCAATGCAATTCAATACTTCTTTGCAACGTCTTGCTTCCGCTTGGAATAAACTGTCTCTACCAGAAGTATCTGGAATATTAATATAACTACAAAATGTATCATATGGACATATTTTTGCCTTTTTGTAAAATCCACAACCAAATTGTTGCGATAATAATGTATTGATAAAAGACATTTTAATAAATGTTGTTTTTCCAGAAGCATTGGGTCCAGTAATAATCATATTTTTGGTTAGTTTGTAACTATTTTTAATGGGTTTCTCGGTAGGATAATAAGCATGTGAAAAAGAAGTACGAGTTGAAAAGGAACAGTTATTCAGCGTTTTATTTTTTAGTTGGAGAGACAATTGTTCAATGTTGGATACAAATCCATTAAATTGTAAAGAATATTCAAATGTATTTTGTAATTCTTTATTGGAAAATAATTCAAAAAAATGTGTTCGTAAATACCCTAAATGAATAATTTCATGCCAAGAAAAAGATAGCTTTTTCAAATAGCTTAATTTAGAATAATAGTTTGTTAATACTTGTTTATGAAGTGCCAAACCGTTATTAAATTCATTATAGGTTGTTAAATCTTGTGTAACTGATTGAAAATGTTCCATATTGGTCAATGTATGTTTCATATATTGTTGAACTTTTTCAAGACTTTGGTGAATAGATTGTATATTTTGATAAAATTTATATACAGCATATCCATTACAATATGTTTGAACTAAAAAAATAGAAGCTCCTGCAATTAATAATATTCGTTCTTTTTGATTTGATGTTTTAAAATTGTTTACTAAATTAATAATGGCATGATGTTTGGTAACTTCATATAAATGTGTTTTATAGGTAGCCCAAGATACAGTCCCACCTTTCATATTAATAATTGCAAATGGTAATAATAACATGACAACAGGTGAAAATAAAAATAAAGCAGGAGATGTTATAAAGTATAAACTGATCATAAACATGAATTTGGAAGATTCATTTAAAAAATTAAATTTTTCATAAGTAATATATTGGTAGGTTAGTTTAAATTCTTCGTTCTTCTGAAGACTTTCCCATTCTTCAATAAATGTATCATAGGATTCTACTGTATGTGAAAACCGTTTATATACCATCATAGATTCTTTCAAGAATTGTTTATTTGTAGTATAATACTTTGCTAATTCAGAAACATTATTTTTGGAAAATTTATTTTTAGGAGAAAATATTTTATCATACACTGGAATTCCAGATGGGTCTTCTGTAGTTGTAAATTCCAATTCTTTAATAATGCTAGAATCTACATCTTGCGATTGATTATATTGGATTGGCAATTTGAACATACTATAGAAAATATAATATGTTATTAAAATAAACTAATAAATATATGGGTAATTCTCAATCAACTAAAAGTTTATCACCTTCTACGTTATATATTAATGAATTTGATGAAGAAAGTGTTAACACAATGATGGAAGGAGTTCAGGATGAACCAGCAAAAGAATTACCTTTTGAAGAAATGGAATTACATCAAGCAGATAGGTCGGAGGCTAGTCTGTCAGGTATAACATCTGAAGAAGAACAATTTATTGAAAATCGTACAGAAAATGTAGTCCCATTAACAGAAGGAACTGAGTTTGGTAGAGGTATAGGAATTTATGCTTCTTGTCACGGAGAAATACCAGATCCATCTAAACACCGAGAAATTCCAGACGGATTGAAGTTTATGAAAAAAAATATGTCTGAATGTGGTTTTGCTTCTTATAAACTCAAACGACAGCCAACTATGCAGTTTGACACGATTGCAAGAAGATTAGAAGAATCGTTTGATCCTGCATTTACAGCAGAAGAATGTGAAGCTTATGGATCATGGCATAACAAAGACTCGGATGGAAAACCGTTAGGTGCAAATAAAAAACCAATACGTGTAAACACACTTACATGTCCCGAATTTAATACAACTCCTTCAAATCAAATGAAAAGTTTTTTATATAAAAAATATTCAGGAGAGTCAACAAGTAAAAGAGTAAGAGGAGTATTTGTTAGTTTTGGAGGTAAAATGGTTAATTTATTTACTGTTACAATGGATGAACTTATAGATGTTTTTGCCATTCCGAAGCCTACTGATCGTCATTCAAGGCTTGAAGAAATAAAAAGTATATTAACAAAAATAGAAAAGTATATTAAACAGAGAGGTAAACGTAAATATATTTCAACTAATTTTATAATAGATATAGCAATATTATTAAACCATGTATATGATGTTTCCGTTGTACGTTTTTTAGATGAATCCTGTAATGGCAGCCGATATTTTGGTCCATTTTTGAATCCTCATGCTAAGACAGGAGTTGGTGGAAGAAAAAGTCATAAACGTAAACGCCGAAAAAGTAAAAAAATACGTAAATAAATATTTAAACCTATTTCATATAATACATATATGATTTTGCAAGATATAATAAACGTGATATCGTGTACCTTTTTTGCAATACAGCCTTTACGCGAATATAATTTATATGAACGAAATTTTGTTACTAAATATGGATTATTTTTTTTTGGAATAGATTCAATCGTTTTTAATTCTAATCCTGAATTTTTACTACATCATATTATTATTTCATCTGCATTGATTATAGATATATTTAATCCAATTCCAATACCTTTATATTATGCATATTGCAATACAGAATGGTCTACTATATTATTAACTTTAATGCCGTATATATCTAATCCAAATTATAAAAAAATTTGCCAACTCATGTTTGCTGTATTATTTTTTAAATTTCGTATTTATGATTGGTATTATTTATTTCATACAGAATCCATACCAACTGCGTATATACTATCATTGATATCTATGTATTCGCTTAATTTATACTGGTGGGTTCTTATATGCAAAAAAATGTGTAAACCATTAAAAAATGGCGTATACCATATATTAAATCACACTATTGTGTCGTATACAATGTTGATGAATGCGGGTATAATAATATACATAACTGCATATGATTATAACTTAGTTAAACTTACAAGTTTATTTTCAGGTATTACAAGTTATTTATATCACAATGAAATTGCAAAATACCATAATGGGATTGTTACAAATAATTCCAATTGGATATTGTTAGATGTTGTTGCATTTCATTGGTGTCATGTAGAATATATTAGACATATGTATCCAGAATGGTTTTATATATCAAGTGGATTACACTTGTTAAATTTGTTGTATTTGTATAAATATTCTCCTAACAATATTTCAAACTATTCTATGGTAGCATTACTCGTGGATAATATATATAGAGTGTGGTATTATCCATCTATTGATATTTATACAATGGTGTTATTATTGGGATATATTCATGTATTAAATCCCATGTATGATTTATCTTTCGTTGCAACACATGGAGTATTGGCATGGTATATTTTTGATTCAACTTCGCAATTATTAAATATTAAGTAATTCTATGGCAGCTCAACTAATATCAGATGCAGAAATGGATGCTTTGTTTTCAACCGATATGGCACTTACTAGAAGTTATACAGATGATGAAGATTTGAAATTATTAGTAAGAGACGATACAGAAGGTATTGGAGTATTTTTTAGATGTCATGGTTTACTTCATAAACATATAGAAAGACGTATTCCACCTCAATTAAAAATTATTAAAAAAAACATATCTGAATGCGGTACGTCATCCCCATTTACCACTAGATATAGACCTCCAACTGAAACACCAGAAGTTATAGTTGAACAATTAACTTCATCATTTGCGCCTGCATTTACACAAGAGAGATGTAGAACCACACCATGGGTAGGTAGAGATCCAAGTAACCCTGGTATTATAAAAGGTGTAGTTGAGGGAACAAAAACGCCCGAAAGTGTTCATATAGATTCATTAACATGCGAAGAATTCAACACAAACAGTGAAAATTTTACTACTCATTATATATTAAAAATTTATATGGTCACTGGTCCAACCCATTGTGCGTTGTTTTCATTTGGAGGAGTAACAATTGATTTATTTACTGTAAGTGGTATAGAAGAAATATTGTCCAGATTTAACATATTACAAATTGATCCAAGTCATCCAAATTACGAAAAAATAAAAAAGGTAGTTGATTATATAAATAGTAATATTGAATTTAGAGAAAAAAGTCGTGCTGTGGGAATTCCAACAATTACAACTGATTTTATTTTTAATTTATCATTATTATTACATTTCATGTATGGAGTTGTAGCTGTACGAATTTTAGATGAATCTTGCAATGGAGGTAGGACAGGGCTTAAGGATATAGGGGGAGTTGTTGTTGGATTTGGCGGAAAACGTAAAAGTAGACGCAAACATAAGAGAAAAAGTAAAAAAGTTGGTCAAATGTATAATTAGTATCTTATTACGATTATACATTTGTTGAAAGTATGCAATATAAAATAAATACTTACTATATGGCAAGAACTCCTGAAGAAATGGAAGCAGCAACATTCATGACAGAAATGTCAGCTTCAAGAACACCTGAGATGGAAACAGCAAGAATTATGGCAGAATTATCAGGTGTACATACCGAAGAACATCCAACTGGACCTGATAGAGCAGAACAAATTGAAGATGCAGAAATGTTTTATCATGCAATGGCTGCAGATGATGACATAGGAGTTGGAGTATTTATTATGTGTCATGGAAAAACTCACCCCGAGGTCAGACGTATTCCAGAGGGAATAAATGTGATGAAAAAAAATGTCTCTTTATGTGGAGTTCCAGCTCCAACCATATATTCTTCCTATAGATTTAAAGGTCAAACTGCAGAAGTTATAGCAGAAGAATTAACTAGATCATTTGCACTCGCATTTAGTGCGGAAGAATGTATGGCAAATGAGTGGAGGTGTGCAAGAGAAGGAATTTTATATGGTACTCCTGCACCAGGACGTCCTCCAATTAAAGTTCCATTATGTTTATTTGCATGTGAAGAATTTAATACAACTCCTGAAAATAAAGTATCCCATTTTGTATATAAGTCATATTTAGCCGATAAAGATTATCATTGTGTATTAGTTACATTTGGAGGAAAAAGAATAAATTTATTAACTTGTACAATGGAAGAACTAACAGATACATTTGGTATGCCTATGGAACAGCATGAAAACGCACAAGAAATAATGGAAATACTTCACTATATACAAGATAATATTTCAACTAGAGAATTGGGACCACGACATATAATTAGTACAGACCTTATATTTAATGTATTAAAATATTTAAACTTGATGTATGGTGTAAAAGTTGCACGTATTTTAGATGAATCGTGTAATACGGGTTTAAAAGGACAACCAGTATTTAAAGATGATAAAAAAGATGGATATAAAGAAAAAGTTGGATATGGCGGAAAACGTAAAAGTAGACAAAAAAATCGTAAAAAGAGAAAAAGTAAAAAATTATTTTAACAAACTTCCATAGTTAGCAGGAAATTCTTTAATTTGAGTTGCATAGTGTTGCTCAATATTTTTCATTTTTTCAGTATCGTAATTAGTTATAAAATTAATTCCGACACCTTTCCTGCCCCAGCGTCCTGATCTTCCAATCCGATGCAAATACGTATCTACGCATTTTGGCAAATCAAAATTAATCACCGTACTTACTTGTTGAATGTCAATACCGCGTGCAGTAACGTTGGAAGATATTAATACTCTATATTTTCCAGATTTAAATTCATTATAGGCATTGGTTCTTTCTGACTTTTCCATTTCACTATGAATACAGCATACTGGAAATCCTTGAGATTTTAATACATTATACAAATCAATAACACGTTTTACCGAATTACAATAAATGATAGATTGCGACATGGAAATAAAATTATATAAATCCTTGAGTGCATCTATTTTATCTTGATCTGTTTGGAATAGAATGTAATATTGTGATATTCCTTCCAAAGTGAGCATTTCGGACTTTACCAATATTTTTACGGGATCAATCATAATTTTGTTGGCAATTTCGTGTAATTCGTTTTTAATAGTTGCACTGAACATGACTACTTGAACTTTATCCGATAAATATTGAAAAATATTGTATAATTGAGATTGAAAGCCAAACGATAAAATTTCGTCGGCTTCATCCAATACAATAATTTTGATATCAGTGGTAGGTACAACGCTGCGATTCAAAAAATCCAATACTCTACCAGGACAACCAATAAGAACTTGAGACTTATGTTGGGTCATATGTTTAATATCATTATCAATAGAAATTCCGCCGATTAATAATTGTGCTTTTATACCTTTATATAAAGCCAGCTTTTCAAAAACACTGTGTGTCTGAATAGATAATTCTCGCGTTGGAGAAAGAATAATGGCTTGTAATTTAGGTTCATCCGTACACTTTTGTAAAGTAGAGATGCAAAATGCTCCCGTTTTACCTGTACCAGATTGTGCTTGTGCAATTACATCTTTTCCACTTAAAATAATGGGAATAGCTTGTGTTTGAATTTGACTTGGTCGTTCAAATCCATTTGAATATATACCTCTTAATAAATTTATGTCCAGATCCATTTTATCCCAATTGTCACTCATACAGCAATATAGCCCATTTATGTTTAAGTTTTAATTTAAAAGATATTCTATATATACTAAGTATGTATACACTTTTAAATTTTAAGGAAATGAAAAAAACTAATCTTCTCAGTGAAGAAGTAATTAAAACGATTCAAACTATATCAGCAAGTATTGGTATTCAACCTTATAAAATACAAGTAAAACCAGAAAAAATATATACTACACCACAACAAGTAACTATTTTATTGAATAAATTATCTGAAGATAATTACACAACTATACATGATACTATTGTAGAGTTGATGCAAAATGTGGTAGACGTGAATGAAATTAGTATTGTTATTTTTGATATTATCATGAATAATTCTTTTTATGGACAATTGTATGCAAAATTATATATATCTTTGATACAACAGTGGCCAGTGTTTAAAGAATTATTATACGAAAAGTTAAGTGGACACTTGTCCAACATAAAACAAATAAAATGTGTGTCTTCTGATAATTATGACGAATTTTGTAAATCTAATGAATTGACTGAAAGATTTAGAACATTTAGTCAATTTATAGTATATTTATCCATAAGTGATACTATAGATATAGATAAATTAAAACGTTTGATACAAGATTTAGTAGAATTATTGCACACAGTGAATAACCCAATTTTAATGGAAGAAATAGTAGAACATTTATTTATTTTAATTTCCAAAAGTAAACCAATCCATTCTAAATTAAATATACATCGTAATTCATTTATAATAAAAAATGTTCCGAATAAAATTTTATTTCGGTTGATGGATATTTTGGATATCATTTAAAGAATTTAAATAGTATACATATATAATATGAGTAAAAAAATTCACCCATCTGATATTGACCAAGAAAAACAAGTATTTGAAGTTACATTACCTAAATTTAATTTAGAAAATATTTATATTTGTATTGGTAATGATTACGAACACAATAAAACACATGTTCGTTATAACATTTACAATGTAGACAAAAGCACTCGCAAAGTAACCGAAAATATTGGTTATTTTGAATTTACAAAAGATAAAGACCGTTCAGAAATGATGGACAGTGATGGTGATTTTAAAGTAATGGAATTAGGAGAAGAAAATATGACAATTCATGATGAATTTATTGCAAAAATGTCCAAATCCCAGCGCGTAAAAGGTACAAAGCCACCCAAAAAGGCTGCAGAAGTTGTAGAGGTTGTACAGGAAGAAAGTGAAGTATCCAAACCATTTGTTCCTTTGGATGCAGCTAATGCAGATGAAGACCGCGCCATAGAAGAATATTTCAACAATGATAAAGAATTAAAATCTGCCGAAATTGTTCCAACTTTCATGACAAATTTTATAAAACCCAGAAAATGGGTAAACAGTGTTGGTGTTTTTATGACTGCATTACATACCGATGTATATATTATTGTCATTTCAGAAGGAGTACGTTATACCGAGGGTATACCTCCTGCGGTAGTTAAGGCTGATCCTGGAGATGGAGACTTAATAAATTTCCAAATGAAAATGTATCCTATTCTTGAAGGTGTAGAACATGATCCTGCCAAGAAATATGTAATGGTGCTGTATGAACCCCGAACCCATTATAAATTAATTGAACATGAAGGAAAAGTATTATTTAATGAAAATGAATTACCACAAAAAATAATTGATCGTGTGTGCAAACCTCACCATGAAACTCAAGTAAAAGGTGTAGAAAATTCGTTAAAATTAGGAGTAATTAAAACTGCAGATGAAGGAGATTGTTTCTTTGACAGTATTTACCGAGCAACCAAAAATGTGGACGATGTTCATGCACCCAAAAATGAATATGTAGCGGAAGTTCATGAATTTCGTAAAGAAATTGCAGAAGGTGTAAAAGGAAATAAATTGGTTGAACGTAGTATTAAAGAATTGTACAATTTATTTTCACAAGCAGATTTGAATACAATTAGAGATAAATTTTATTTAGGAAAGAATGGAAATAAACCAGAATCGGGAGATAATGAAGATACTATATTTCAAGCTGTAATTGTTATTATCTTCAAAATGTACGAAGAAACTGATTTGACGTATGCAGAAAAAGACAAAATGTTCACAAATTATTTGACACTATTGTATAGAATTTACCCAGGTGTAAAATCAGTGGATTCGGAAGAATTTAATAAATTTTCTGCAACTTATACACAATTATACAGAAAAGGAAATCGTGATGTGAATGAACCATTAGATATACAAGAACAAGAATTACAAAAAGTATTAAATCCAAAAGTGGAAGCCAAATCACCACCTAAGGCTAAAGAACCAGAACCTCCTGTTGTAGAAGCGCCTCCCCCAGCACCACTAGAACTTAAACTCAAAAAAAAATCAAAACCCACAGAGCCAGTTGCAGAAAAACCAGAACCACCAAAACCTGCACCCCCAGCACCAGAACCAGTAGCTGCCCCAGAACTACCAAAACCAGTTGTAGTTGCAGAAGAACCTGCAGTTAAAAAAGTAAATATTCCTCCAGGAACTGACGCAGTAATTGCTTCTATTCTTGAAATTTATAATTCATCTGATTCAGTTGAAGGTAAAAAACAAAAATTAGAAAAATTAAATGTAACTCAACTAAAAGAAGCATGGGATAAATATGTTGCCAAAAATAATCCAGAATTAGTACAACCCCGTGAAAAAAAGAAGGCAGAATATATTAACTGTTTAGCAAATGACCCTAATAACACATGTAAAAAGGAAACTAAAAAGAAGGGTGGGAACAATCGCCATAATACTACACGCAAAAAAATATAAATACACTTTATATGCAAGATTTGTGTAATGCATTATTAAAATATAATGAATTACCCAACCATTATTTAAAAACAACACCCAAAATAAACTTTTCAGAATATACCGATCATTGTCCTGATAGTGTTACATCCCAATTTCATACTTTAAAATATGGAGTTGAATATGTTGGACGTATCAATGCGTCCAAAATTCGCATACGATTTTTTACCACAATGAAAGATGATTGTATTCATCGGTATCAAATTGTAATGACTGTATTACGATTTATGTTGGAGTATACAACTATGCCAATCATCAACATAGATTTTTTATTCACAGATGTTAGAAAACAACTCCCAGCTAAAGGCGAATTGTTAGGACAAGATGCATTAAATACTGGATATACTATGGGAAATTCAATTGTTATATATAGAGAAGAAGAATGGTTAAAAGTATTTTTTCATGAGTGTATGCATTTATTTGAATACGACGCAATATTAAGAGATAAACAATATTTAATTTATCCATTATTTCCAGTCAATAAAAATATTCACTTGAATGAATCTTATTGTGAAATATGGGCAAGAATATTAAATTGCTGTATGATATCAGTTGTCAATGGTATTCCTGTAAAAAGTTTATTAAAAAAAGAAAGTGATTTTTCAAGAAGACAAATGTCAAAAATTTTGACACATATGAATTTATCGTATAAAGATTTATTTGATCCATCTACAGAATTTCACGAAAAAACAAATGCATTTGCATATATTATTTTGGGAGGAATATTAATGAATCAACCGTATGATTTTGTAAATTGGTGTCATGCACATAATAAACCATTTTTGAATATTTCAGACCCAAATGCATATGTAGATTATATAACAACCCATTGTAAATCTGCCAATTTATTTAAAACAATTCCATCTACGGATACTTTTACAAATATGACAATAAATAATATCCAATTATAATATGAAAACGCGTAAACAAGGTGATCATATTCATTTACATGTAATTAATGGATATAAGGTGTTGTTTGTGAAACAACCGAATACAAATCAGTTACATATAGAATGCGTAATACGTAGCGGATTTTATAATGAAACAAAAGAATTATCTGGTATTAATCATTTACTAGAACATATGATGGTAGAAGGATGGAAACAATGCAAATTATCATGTAGTAGATATTGGGATAACAAAGGATATTATACAAATGCATCTACGGATAAAACAACAATGAATTATTATATCAAAGGATTAAATCATGAATGGAAAAATATGATAACGTATATGACGTCTATTATAAATAAACCTGTATTGACAACCTCCACGATGGACAAAGAAAAACAAGCGGTCATAGATGAATTATTAACTTTTTCTACTGAACCCAATGCAAATTTGATGGATACATTTAATAAAGAATTTTTTAAAATAGATGGATTAAAATATACAGATGATTGGCAATTACAAATTGATAATTTGAAAAAAATTAGCGTGGATGATGTATATACAATGTTTGATACTTATTTTAATAATACAAATATGATGTTTATTGTATTGGGTGATTTTAAAGAACGCGATGTATATTCAATATTTAAACAACGATTAAAACCAAGTACATTCAAACATAATCTTGATTTTACCGATTGTTACAGCTATAACCATGATATTGTATTTACCAAAAAAAATATAGAAAACACAAAAATATTAATTGGTTTCCCTTTTGCAAAACAAACAAATTATATTTATATTCATTTGATTAAATCTGTATTACATACTTTATTGTTTGATGAAATGCGAACAAAAAAATCAATCGTATATGACATTATGGTTTTAAATGAGATAAATTTATGTGGAACTTCACTCTATATTGAATTTGATGTTCAAACAAAACATGCAAAACATGCATTAAAATCATTATTCGCATTTATTGAAAAAATAAAAGATATGACGATTACAAATTTTGATGGATTAAAAAATAAAGAAATATACGATTATATGACAGGTGAAAATTCAATCATGGACTATTATACTTCGCTTATATATACAAATAGTCCATTGTATACAAAAAAACAAATCATACATTTAGTACAAACTATAACCCATTCTAAATTTAAAAAAATGATGAATGAATTGTTGCAATTAAAAAATGCATTATGTGTATATGAATCTAAACAAAATTTACATTTATCTTGGAAAAATTGATTTCATAAACTATATTCATTGTTTATAATTAATGGGAGTTCGTCATTTGAATAAATTTTTGATGGAAAATTGTCCAAGGGGTATGCAATATGTTACATTTGAGAACTTGCGCGGTAAAACCATTGTGGTGGATATTTCTATTTACTTATATAAATTCAAGGCATTGGATAACTTGATTCAAATGATTACACTTATGTTTATGGATTTTGTCAAATATGAAATAAAAGGAATTTTTATATTTGACGGTAAACCAAAAGATAACAAACAGATTGAACTTCAGTTTCGCAAAGATGAAAAAGAAAAATCATGGCAAAAATACAAGTATTTACTGGACAATAATATAAATACAGATCAAATGACGGTATTGAAACAGCAGTGTACTAAAGTAAATATTTTGGATGTATCCAAAGTAAAAGAAATTATGGATAAAATGGGAATAACTTATATTGTTGCTCCATTTGAAGCCGATGAAATATGTGCCAAACTCATGTTTCACGATAAAGTATATGCATGTATGAGTGATGATACGGATATGCTTGTATATGGTTGCAAACGAGTATTACGAAATGTAAATTTTGAAAATAAAACGGCAATTATTTACAAGTTGGATGATATTCTAAAATACTTGAAAATATCGTACGAGGATTTTAAACGATTGTGCGTGATTGCTGGGACAGATTATAGCAAAACAAATAAACAAATATTCATGTACTTGTATAATAAATATCGCACGTCAGGTAATAACAACTTGTATGATTGGTTAAAGAATAATAATATTTATGCAAATTACGAAAACTTGGAATCTATTTGTGAAGATTTTGACATTTCAAATACTAAATATGAATACTTGAATGAAATTGTAAATTCATTGACTGTGTAAGACCATTTCCATTTTTTTAAATATAAAAAACTAAAAATTTTTTATATTTATTTTTTGGGGGAGGGATTTTTTGTAGGAATTTAGACTGCAGGAGCAACAGCAGGGGCTGCCTTCTTGAAGTGCTGGCTCATGAACTTCTGGAGATTGAAGTAGGTGAGCTCATCGTCGGCCTTGACTGCGAGGAGCTTCTTGAGCTTTGCATCAGGGTTGATCTTGCGACCATTGGTGGTGTCCTGGAGCTTGTTGGCACGAATGTAAGCGTTGATCTCGCGAGTTACATCGGTGCGGGCAAGAAGAGAACCGTGGGGCTTGCCAAGGAAATCGGCAAGCTGATCACTGATAGGGGTTGGCTTTACGAAACCACTGGGAGCACGGGTTGCGTTCTTTGCCTTGCGCTTGTTGCTGCTCTTGAGTGCTGCCTTCATCTCGCGGTCAACACGCTTCTGAAGAGTGCGGACATCAAGCATGACAGCCGAAAGCTGCTGGCGAAGACCTGACATCTTGGTCATAGCAGTGGCAAACTCAGTGGAAAGATCACCGCTGGACTCCTCAACTACCGCAGCAGGTACCTCAACAGGAGGAGCGACAACAACTGGTGCGGCAGCAACAACAGTCTCGGATTTAGGAACGGACTTGGACTTGGCGGGCATTATACACTATATAGTAGTAGTTATTTAAGTATTTTTTTTAAATATATATTTATCTGGATAATGCGTTTGTATTTAATTAAAAAACTACTAAAATTTTAATTAAATTATTCATACACGAATATTAAGGAAAAATATATTAAAATGTTCACACATAAAATACTATGTACCTTGTTGGAGGATTTGATCGCGAAAAAGAAGAAATGATGGAAACATTTATTTATAATTGTACGGGATTTTTATTAATCTTTATTGCATTTCTTTTCATTGTAACTATAATAATTTATATTGATATTTAAATATATAACACAAGTGGATACTATGTTGTTATTAACCAATATAAATTCTTATAATAACCAATATGTATTTTTATTACCATCTGTAAAAAATAATTTAATATCCAACAGTTTATTTACTCGGATCATTTATTCTACACCGTATATTGCATTTAATGGTCTTTTTTTATCTATACCTAATCAATCCTTTTTTTATCCAACCACATTAGATACATTAAATTCAATTGAAAATAATATTTTATCCATCTATAATTGTTCTAAAAAGAAAATTTTACACTTGAAACAAATTTTAACCTACAAATTACAACAAATTACAAATAATATTATTATTAAAATTTCTGGTATTTGGGAGTCAGATACATCGTATGGTATTGCTTATAAAATTATATTGTAAATCCATCGGTTTGGTAATACATGGATATAATAAACTGAAAATAAACAAATAAAGTTAATACATGTGTAATGGCAATACCATAAGCATGAGGAGCTTCAATTTGTGTTTTATAATCAGGTGATTGTGGAGTTTTAAATACTGTATTTGTAATATTATAAATAATACCTGTAATACATACCATGATAAATCCTATTATTTTTGCATAAAAAGACCAGGAGTCAGTTATTTCGTCATTTATTATGTAGGAATAACTATGGTTTATACAATAAGCATATACACTTAATACAATTAACACATATAATAATAATGATATACCGTTACTGTTCAACATATTCATAAAATATCTAAAATCATTTTTATCGGAAGGAACATTAATTGTAGCTAATATTAAAATACCTTGCACAAATACAACAACAATATAAATAATAGTTGCCCAAAACATGGATTTATTTACAAACATTAAAACACTTGCCGTTCCTTCAATAACTGTAAACAACATATTTAATACTTCTTGACTATTTTCAGATGACATTATATTATAAATATAAAATAATATAAAGAATTTACTACATTAATAGTATGTCGCGTGTAATTGGTTGCGTAAAGTGGTTTAACACCAAAACTGGATATGGATTCATCACCCACGAGGGCGAGGATATTTTTGTGCATCATGCCAATCTAAGTGTAGAGTCGGCACAATACAAGTATCTTGTACAAGGCGAGTACGTAGAGTTTGTCAAGTCGCAGATTGAGCATGCCAAGCACAAATACAATGCTACTGATGTTACAGGGGTTCATCGGGGGTTGCTAATGTGCGAGACTCGTCAGAGGATGAAGGATTCTCGCGAGAAGACTGATTAATTTTTAATTTCGTTTTTGTATTTTGGCGTTGTAAAATGCCAATGCATAAATCTGGCAATGTTGCTATGACGTTCATTACAGTTTTATACTGTAATGTACATACACATGCATTTTTCCCAAATTGTATACTATACCACCAATAAGCTGGTAAAAATAACATTTGTCCTTTGGATACTTTTATTTCTAAAAATTTTACCTTTTCTGGAACATGTTTCCATACATCAATCGTAGAATAATATTCTTCTTTTGCATAATTTTTTTTAACATCTAAATATTTATTATTTCTTGGAGGGGAAAGTTTAATCGTTACAAATCCTTCTGATACATAAAAATAATTACGGTAATATGTACTATACTCTAGCCGAGTACTACATCCAACTCCTCCAAATAAAATATCATATACAATAGTGGAGACCATAGGAGGTCTCAAATAATCATCTGTTTCGCTAAAATATCGCGAAATCATGGTTTCATTCAAAAAATCAGCATTGTGAATAGTTATATATTTATTATCAAATAATTTTATTGCTTTTTCTAAAGAAGATTGAAATGGATTATAACTGGGATCATATACAGTAACATCAAATGCTTTGTATTCCATACATTTGGATAAAGTACATTGATTGATATTTTCTTCTGAATACGGAAATAACAGAGGCTGTCTCAAATCACACACTTCTTCCAATTTTATTTTACTTGGCGTATCTAATTCAAACAATTCTAAATCGTTGCTTGTTTTTAATTGATACACTATATGAATATATAGTATAATCACTGTACATATTGTTAATATGGATACCAAATAATTCATTATTAACAATATATATTTTTGTTTTTATACAGTTTTAAGAAAAAGAAATACCTGGTTCAGAAGTATCCTTTAATTCGGTTAATTTTACAGTGCTCTTTTTTTTGGGGGTTGTAGATGGAGGTTTTACATTTAAACTACTTTCTAAAACTGCAATACGGTCATTTAAAGATTCTAAATCCAACAATCGTTTATTAATATCCGAAAATGCAGTATTGAACAAATCAATGTCTGGCATGTTATCGGTTACATAGGTTTCATGTTTACCTAGTTTATTTTCTAAAAGAGAAACAGTACTGTTTAATTTTGTTTCAAGACTTTTAATTTTATCATTTACCATAAAAATTGCTTGTTGGACAGGAATTAGTTTAGGAGGATCAACAGATTTTTTCATATAATGCCTAAATATTTATTAATATCATTTTTAACTAATAATAATTTCTTATTATAAATAAATGGATACTATTGAAAAACAAACTTTTTTTAATCATGTATTTAATTTTGAAACAGATAGCAAAAATGAAATTGTAAATATCATACAATATTCCGTACTATCTGTTATATTTGTAACTCTCCTAAATAAAGGTGTCAACACTTATATGCCTGAAATAGACAGAGATAAAGGAACTTTTCAACTTACAGCTGAAATCATGATTCAAGTTGTCGTTATTTTTGTAGGAATTTTATTCATTCATCGTATTATTACTTACATGCCAACTATGAGTGGAATACCCTATGCCGAACAAAATGTTATTACTACTATATTACCTGTTTTGGTAGTTATGCTAAATATTTCTAAATTGGGTGAAAAAGTTTCCATCCTAGTTGACAGAATTTTTAATGAAAAACCTGCTTCGGCACCTGTAAAACTAAATTCAGTACAACCTATTAGCGGTGGCGGAATGAATACGAACAACCCTCCTCAACTACTTCCTCCTGGATTAAATACATCCAATCCTATGTCAAGTTCATCGCCTGAACCTGATTTCAATACCATGTTTTCAGGTCCCAACATGCCGAGCGCAAATGCTCAAGAACCATTTGAGCCTATGCCTTCCAATTTTGCGGGAGGAAGTATTTTCTAAATATTATTTTTTGGACAACCCCAAAAAAATAATATTTACCGACGCATAGACTTACGACGTTTATAATTTCTTTTGCGATACGATCTAGATTTTTTACCTCCATATACATCATCTAAAGTATTTTCTTTTATTTTTGAAATACTTACTAGTTTAAATACATCTATGTTTAAAGGATTCTCGCCATCCATAAATAAAAAGTGTGTATCATATTCTTGAATGAATATTACATGATGTTCAATAACATCTGATTTGGCATTTTTATGTTTCACGATATATTTTTGTCCAACAACTAGTTGTCTCGGTTTAGTATATATATTTTGTTTTTCAACTATTTCAACCGCATTAGCATACTCTTTTTTATCTACGGAAGGAATAACTGAAACAACAACATATACTTCATCTGTTTCGCCAGATAATTCCGAAATACTTTCTAAATTAAATAAATTTATTTCTACATTATTACCATTAATTTTATTTTTAAATAACATCATATCTATACCTTCATTCATAAATATTAATTTGCGTAGAGTAGGTTTATAGATTGAATACGAATCATCAAAATAAGATACATCATATTCTTTTCCTATAATTAACTTACGAGGTTTAGTAAAGAGAGTTTGCGTTTTATCTACTTCAAATACATCAAATTTATTATAAACATCTTTTTTAACCCCGCTCGTAGGGGAAACAACTACATATACTTCCATAGTATATGCAGATATATTTCAGAATAAATATTATTCATAAATATATATGAATGTACAAAAAATAGCTAATTCTTTACTTAAATTTAATGCACAAAAAATATTTAAAATTATAATAGACGAACCTTTTTCATTATACCCAAATATAAACAATGATACTGCCGATCAATTTTCAAACGAATTATACCACTACAAAGAATTTAATTTACCGATTAAAATTCATAAACCTACTTCAGAAGAAGATGTAAAACAAATTGTACATGATAATGATAAATTAACTATGAACCTAACTACATATCAAATGTTTGTCCGAAATTTCATGTCTAATTATACACCATATAATGGAATGATTTTATTTCACGGATTAGGAACTGGTAAAACTTGTTCTGCCATTACCATTGGCGAAGAATACCGAAATTATTTAAAACGGTCAGGCAAAGGTCAACGCATTTATGTTCTATCCATGTCGTCTGCCATTACAGAAAATTTTGAATATCAATTATTCAATGAAACCCAATTAGAAAAAATAAATGACAAATGGATTTGCAATAGTTGTATTGGAAATAAATTCATAGAAGAAATAGATCCATACCAATTAGTTACCATGGATAAAGCAACCCTATTTAAATTAATCAAATCCCAAATTAATACGTATTATATATTTAGTGGATGTGTCGGATTTGCAAATGATGTTGTTAGTAATCTTGCCAATAAAAATGAATATTCCAAACAAAAATATATTAAAGATAAATACGAAGGAGCCTTATTTATATTAGACGAAGTTCACAACATCAAAGAAGATAAAGATCCAAACAGTTTTTCTTCCGTCATGTCCACTATTGTTGACTATACAACCATTAAATTATTAATGATGACTGCAACTCCCGCTTTTAATAGTTGTCAAGATTTCGTATTCTTATCCAAATTACTCAATAAAAACGATAAACTTCCTTTTATAGATGATGTAAAATCTGTTTTTAATTCCAATGATGATTTTGTTGACGGAGGTGAAGAAATATTAAACCAACATTTGCACGGATATATTTCATATGTAAAAGGTGAAAATCCGTATTCATTTCCTTATAGAATTTATCCCAAAATAAAATATACACACCCTACCAATAGTAAATATCATCTAGAACATTTACAAATTTTCCCTGTTGTATTAAGCAAATCCCAATCACAAAAATATATTGATGTTATGGAAACATTCAAAGGACAAGATTTGTTAGGCCATGTAGCTTTACAAATGACATTAATTACTTATCCAGAAGATACTACAAGTATCGGAGATGCTATGCGAATTGATAAAGAAGAAAAGAAAGAATTACCTATTTTCTCCTATAAAAATACGAATCATTTTTTTGATCACGACCGATTACAAGAATATAGTGGAAAATTATTTCAACTACAAAAAACCATGCAACAATTTGAAGGCATTGGAATTATATATGTAAAACAAATCAAAGAAGGTATTTGTCCAGTTGCCATTGCATTAGAAGCAATTGGTTATAAATTAGTAGATAAATATAATCACCGAACCAATATTTGTACCAATTACAATAAAAAAGATAATGGCAAAAATTATACTGTTCTCAATCCATCCTTAAATATTGATATTCAAGAAATGATTTCGCTCATCAATGACAAATCCAATGCTGACGGAAATAGAATAAAAATAGTCATCATCACCGATGCATTATCGGAAGGTGTAGATTTCAAAAATATACGTCAAATGCATATTGTGAATCCTTGGTGGAATTTAAGTCAAATAGAACA
>Ga0208598_1000157_pt1 | contig 22768 bp, 40 predicted proteins | sample LakMenEpi22Jun12_FD_150726 | JGI IMG/M metagenome (GOLD analysis project Ga0208598, IMG submission 150726) | Freshwater microbial communities from Lake Mendota, WI - 22JUN2012 deep hole epilimnion (SPAdes) | ecosystem: Environmental > Aquatic > Freshwater > Lake > Epilimnion/Euphotic zone ... | reverse complement strand
GGAAAGAATTGAAACTGCATACAACAAAGGAACAGTTCATGGAATTGATTATCCTGAAAGTACACTACCAATAACTGGTGAACAATACTACAACGAAACCTACGGAAGAGATGAGCAATGACATATGATGAATTAATGGCTGATACTGTATTTAAAATAGAGGAATACAAATCACGAAATAATAAAAAGCCGATTGGTATTTTAATGAATGAATCAACAAAAGACTTCATGATAAGGTCTGTTATTAAAGACTATGAAGGTATTGTAAAAGTTGAAACATTTATGGGTATTAAAATATTCATTTCAAACGATTCAGGTATAGCCCAAGTAAATTTAGTAATTTAACATACGGAGGTAACAAATGAAACTATACACGCAACATCAATTGTTAAACACTGCTGAGGCAATCAAAAATTACTACGAGAATAATCCAGATACTGCACAAGAAATGATTAAGAAACATATTATGAATTTAGCACCAATCACCACAAAAAGAACTCTCATCATCTACAACACCAAAGAAACAACGGAGGATGAAGCAAGGCATCTGTTGGAAATTCTCAATTGCGATGACTCAACATTGTGGGATAACGCAGACCATTGCGGTGTGCAAGTTTTAGAAGTTCCAATACAAGGAGGTAACAATGAGCAACGATAAACAAGACCATATTGGTGACACCAACAAAATGCTAGGAGTAGTAGACTGGTTAGAACAAGAGTTTTTAAAACTTGAATCTACGGTAGGTGTACAAGGAGTATTCTATGAACTATTAGAACAAGCCAAAGAAAAGCATAAGAAAGAAATGATAAACTTTACTACGGATTGGTATCATAATGGTTCTTTATTGGGTGGTGAAATTTTAGTATCAACAAGTGTTAAGGAACATTATAATAAAACATTTGGAGGCAACAATGACTAAAGAATCTATATCTCCACTTATTGAAAAGCTACTTAGTGAAGTATCTCCTGAACAGTTTGAAGCTACTAGCAAACAAATGGAATCTCAAGGTCCTAGAGCAGAAGCTCAAGACTTAGTTTTATCTTTCTACTACAGATTACCTAACAATGGCAGCCTTAAAACCGGGATTAACAGTTGTGAGTCCCGGTATAAAGAAGCTGTGATATGTGCTATGGTTGCTGTTAATAAAATCATAAGTATTGCTCCTTGGGGAGGTGATATTGACGGTGAAATTGAGGAAGGGTCTAAGGAATACTATCAACAAGTAAAACAAGAACTAGAAAAACTATGAGCAAGATTAAACAAGACAAAATATACCTAACTCAAGATGAGAATGGTAATCTAAAAATGGATGATGAAGTAGGTAAGGTACTGTTTGGTGATCCTAATGCTAACGCTAAATATAAACTAGTTCGTGAACGTGATGGTTTGACACATTATGGAAGAGAGATGGGATGGATTGAATGGGGATACAATGGTAGGTTTAGTGACTTACATAAAGAACCCAAAATTGGTTTATCTTGTATATTAGATCCACACCGAATAAGTTTCACTTGGCTAACAACTTCTATTACGGAAATTGTGGAAGAGCGAGAAGATTATATTAAATTTAAAACCACAAATAGCATCTACGAATTATTTAAGTTATGAGTGAAGAATATAATGAGTGGTACTGGAGACTCTACAGATGGTTTAGATGGGAGTTTAAATACCAACACAAATACATTAAGTACGGAGTTAAGAACTTATATAAATGGTTCTGGATAATCTGGAAAGATAGAGACTGGGACCACTATTATATCTTTCAGGTACTAAAATTTAAATTAGAGAAACAAGCTAAACATTTAGCCGAAAATGGTTTTCATAATAATGCTCAACGAGATGCAGAGTTAATGATGACTTGTGTTAGATTAATTGATAAGCTCCAAAATGAGTATTACTATGATGAGCTATGTAAATCCGGTGTAAGGTCATCTGAAGCAGTTAAAAATGTAATAGCTAAACACAAAAAAGCAAAACGTTTATTATTTAAAATAATGAATGATAGGATTGAGGAATGGTGGGATTAAAATAAAAAAATTATGGCAAGAACAACAAGAGAACAAAAAAGAGAACAAGCACTAATTGACATCATCAATCAGATGTTTATCATTGCAGGTCATGATGTTACATTTGATGACATCAAAGACCGTAAAGATGATTGGTTTACTGACTGGACTATGACTACTGCACAAGCAGAAGAATGGAAAAAGTGGGGTGTAGATTATCTTAGAAAAGAACTAAAGATGAATAAAGGATTAGCAGAGAAAGAGATGATGTGGGTTAATGTACAATGGGGACTTAAATACTCAGATTTTAACATATGAAAGAACAAGATATAATTAATTTAGGATTTGAGAAGGAGTTTGGTGAGAACAATAGTTTTTATTACTATACATTAAATATTGGTAGTGATTATACACCACTGTGTTTAATATCTAATGCAAATGATGATACTGTAGATGAAAACTGGTGGTATGTTAGCATACTTAACTATGAGTCTATTAAGTTTAAAGAGCGAGATAAGCTAAGAGATTTTATATATCTTTTAAATAATTTATAATATGAAACTATTTATATTTAGAATAACTCTTTTGTCTTTAATGTTCTTCTTTGGATTAATAGGTTTTGTAATACTTATACTAGAAGCAATAGTTGAAAGCATTACTACATTACTTTACAAGATAAATGATTTTTTAGAAGAAAAACTAAACTCACTTAAATGAACAGTATAGATACACAATATCAGATCCTACTTCAATCTATCTTAGATTACGGAATAGAGAAGTCAGATAGGACGGGAACAGGTACTAAGTCAATCTTTGGTTACACCATTAGGCACAGGATGAGTGAGGGATTTCCTCTCTTAACTACTAAGAAGATGCCCTGGAAGACAATAGTAACTGAATTGCTGTGGTTTTTAAAAGGTGACACAAACATTAAGTATCTCTTAGATAACGGATGTAATATTTGGACAGGAGACGCTTACAAATCCTACCGTGAAGCAAGACCAGACGATAATCATGCTTACACTATAGAAGAGTTTGCAGAACAAATCAAGACTAATTCTGACTTTGCTGCTAGATACGGTGAGTTAGGTCCTATTTATGGTGCTCAGTGGAGAAAATGGCCTTCAACAGACTTAGCAGGAGGTTCAATTGACCAGATTAAAAGTCTAATCCACAATCTTAAACACAATCCAGACTCTAGAAGACTGATGGTTAGTGCTTGGAATGTAGATGCTCTTGAAGATATGGTACTTCCTCCTTGTCATTATGGATTTCAAGTTTATACAAGAGAATTGAGTAGAGTAGAAAGAGTAGAAAATTATAACTTTAAGTTTGAAAATAAAATAGACGTACCCTTCATGAAAGTAAACTTAGGAGATGCCATAGAAAATACTATTGATACAGCTTTAACTCAAGCTAACATACCGACCAGAGCAATCTCTTTAATGTGGAATCAGCGTTCAGTAGATGCATTCTTAGGTCTTCCTTTTAATATTGCTTCTTATGCCCTGTTATTGACTATGATTGCTGATGAGGTTAACATGATACCTGACCAATTAATAGGTAACTTAGGTGATACTCATCTTTATCTTAATCACATTGAACAAGCCCAAGAACAGATTACAAGAACACCCTATCAATTACCCACTGTACATGTTAGAGATGGAATCTTTTGCAGTTCTATTAATGATATTATCTTAGAAAACTACTTATGTCATCCCCCGATCAAAGCACCCCTCTCAAACTAGACTTAAAGGGTTTTACTGCTAAGCAGTATGCTGCCCTTATTATTAAAGAAGAATTAAAACTTACTCATGGACAAGGTGGTATAAAAATGGGTACTAATAGAGAAACTTTTGCTAGACTTTATAGAAGAGCTAAACTTAAAGAAAATGCCAAATCAATGTAACTACTGCTGTGTAGAAATACCTGAACAAGATGTACTTTGTGAAGAGTGCTACAACAGCCGGTACATGTTAGAAAAATATATTACTAAAGATGAAATACTTAACGGCACTGATGAAAACAATCCATCATTCTATCAAATGGACGATGACGCATAGTGTTTTCCAAAAATTTTAATTATGAAGACAAAACTAACTTTAATTATCCTGGCACCTTTAATGTTGCTGGGCTTTAATCAATTGTACTCTGTTATATACAAATTTAACAGAATGCGTAAACTGTATGTAGATAGATTCCAGTACTACAAAAGAAGAAATCTTATCAAAGACTCTTACTGTGAATACTATATCCAAGCTTTTGGTGAATTCAGGTTGTGGATGTTTAAAGAGTTTGTCTTTAACAAGCATTACACAGTTAAACACTTCTTTAATAGCACTTATGTTTACAAGAATATGAATGCACATTACATTAAAGAATCCGGGGATGTACCATTCATGCCGGAGTTTAATAATATAATGGAACACTGGAAGTTACACAGTCTTAAAAGGGGGTAGAAATATCCCCTTTATTTTTTATATTTGAAGGTTATGACCCATACCCAAACATTAATTGCTGAGACCTGTGATGAGATTAAAGAGTTACTTCTAGATAAGAATAGAAAATATGGTGACTCTGCAGTAAATCCTATCAGAATATTATCTAAAAGTAGTAATACTGAACAGATATTAGTAAGAATAGATGACAAATTAAATAGAATTAAAAATGCTCAATCTGATGAAGATGAGGATGTTATCACTGATTTAATTGGTTACCTGGTTTTATATAAAGTAGCTAAGAAGTTTAATAACCCCTAATTTATTAAGATGAGAATAGTTTGTATATCTGACACGCACACAATGCATGAAGATGTTAATCTTCCTAATGGTGATATATTAATACATGCTGGTGACTTTAGTAATAGAGGTGGTAAGAGTGATGTAGAAGATTTCTTTGGTTGGTTAATGCGCATTAAACCTAAGTATAGACATATAATATTTATTGCCGGTAATCATGATAAATCATTTGATAGTAAGTACGGAGAGATGCCAGACTGGTTATCAGAAGGTATAGCAGAACTAGAGCAGAATAATATCTGGTATCTAAAAGATGCTCTAATAGAATTAGAGAGTATTAAATTTTATGGTATGCCTTGGACTCCTTGGTTTTATGGAGATACATGGGCATTTAATAAAAGATTAGGCCCGGATATGCAAGAAGTTATAGATATGATTGAACCCTGTGATGTATTAATTACACATGGTCCACCAATGTATACTGGTGATCTAGCATCAAATAATGGACAACATGTAGGTTGTCCTCAGTTAAGAGAGAAAATAGAGGAGATCCAACCTAGATTACATGTCTTTGGACATATTCATGAAGGTAGCGGTATCCAAGCAGTAAATAGATGTATTCACGTTAATGCATCTCAGCTCAATGAGCACTATGAATTAATAAATATACCTTATTCAATTGAACTACCATGATAAAAGTAGAATGCACTTACTACAACTTCTTTAGAAAGAAAGTTGGACAAAGGGACTACCCTTACATTTTTTTCTATCCATTTCCATTTATTGCAATATCTAAAACTGGGATTACCCATAAGTTTAGTATTACATTAGGATGGTTGTTCTGGACAATTTATCTAAAATTTAAATGACTAAAAGAGATCAAATACAACAAAATGCATTAATAGAAGTAATTAAATACAAAAGAAGTAGCGCTGTAATGAGTATGGGGTCCGGTAAAACTAAACTGGGCCTAATGCATATGCAGTATTATCTACATGATCAAAGCAGATACCTAGTAGTAGCACCCAAAAGATCTATCTTCCAATCTTGGATTGATGATTGTAAAAAGTTTGAGTGTGAAGAGTTACTAGAGCATATCACCTTTACAACATACTTATCTTTAAGTAAGAATAAAACAGATTATGACTGTGTGTATCTAGATGAGATGCATAGTCTATTAGATAGTCACCTAGAGTGGCTTGACAGTTACCGGGGAAGAATACTAGGTCTAACAGGTACACCTCCTAAGAGAGGCTCTAAAGCAGATATAGTATTTAAATATTGCCCGGTTAAGTTTACATACACTGTAGATACCGCAATTGATGATAAAATTCTTAATGACTATGAGATCCATGTGCATACTATGCCATTGGATACTAGAAATAACATTAAGAAAGAATCTAAAAAGACCGGTACATGGTATACATCTGAGTATAAGCAATACAGTTTCTGGAATAACAAACTACAGAATGCCAGCAGTGATAAAGAAGTAAGATTCTTAAGAATCATGCGTATGAAAACACTGATGAGCTTACCAAGCAAAGAGAAGTATGCTACACATCTTATGAATAGCAGCACTAATAAATGTATAGTGTTTGCCAATACTAAAGAACAAGCAGATAAACTTTGTAGGTATAGTTACTATTCCGGGAATAAGAAATCTGAGGACAATCTTCAGAAATTTAAAGATGGTACCATTGATAGACTAAGCTGTGTACTACAACTTAATGAAGGTATTAATATCCCTAATCTTAAAGAGGGTATTATCTTACATAGTTACAGTAATGAGCGCAAGTCTAATCAACGTATAGGTAGATTGCTGAGACTAAATCCGGATGAGAAGTCTATAATCCATATACTATGCTATAGTAATACTATAGATGAGACATGGGTAAAGGAAGCCTTATCAGATTTAGATCAGAGTAAAATTGCCTGGAAACAGATTAACCAATTACAATTAGAGTTATGAAAGTATTCACAACAACATTACTTAAGAAAGATGGTAAGTTAGATTTTAATAATGATGCCGTTAAAAAAGTATATAACCAATTTGTTGGAGTAGTACCGGATGGTTTTACTGTTAATGTAATCTTTGAATTAAATGGTCCTAAAGCTACACTAGCTCAAATATCTAAAGCACATGCTGCTTGTAGAGAGATAGCTGTGTTTACGGGACATAACTTTGAGGATGTAAAGTTATTAGTAAAAGAGAAGGCAGGATTGATTATAAAAAATAATAGTGATGGGGAAACCACCACTATTATTAAATCCTTTGCTGACTGCTCTAAGGAAGAGATGAGTCAGGTAATACAGGTTACTGAAGAAATGTGCGCTAATATGGGAATAGGATGTTAATTACCTAGGTTTTTAGCATCCTCTTCAATTTCTTCAATAGTCTTGTATTCTGTAAGTCCTGATTCTAAACCTGCTTTTTCTATATCATTAATGAGAATAGCTAAAGTTTCATAATGAAATTCCCAAGGTTCATTGTGTGTTTGATTCTTAATTTTTTCACCAGCAGTAGTTAACTCATCTTGAGTTTTATCTTTAAGTACATAAAACAATAAAGATTTTACTCTAGTTAAAAAAGCACCATTTACCTCAATCTTAACAATCGCAGAGAAAGGCAGCATTCCAATTTTTTCAGACATAATAACAAATTTATACAATATGAGCACTATTCAACAAATAAATGTAGAAGAAATACAAAAAAAATTAGCAAATACTCTTAGTAAAACAGCCTGGTATAATGTATTAAACCATTTTATTACTAAAAGCGAGTTCCAAGAAATTGTAGAAAAACTTATATATGAGGTTGAGCAAGGAAAAAGATTTGTACCTAAAATTAAGAATACTCTGAATGCATTTAAAGAATGTGATCTTAGTGATCTAAAAGTAGTTATAATTGGTCAAGATCCTTATCCCTGGTTATATAAGAACCATCCTGATGGTACTGTAGCAGATGGTTTAGCTTTTAGTTGTGGTCATAGTATGAAAATACAACCATCTTTAGACTATATCTATAATGCTATGGGTAAAGAACCTGATGATAGAAACCCGGATTTAAGATATCTGGCAAATCAAGGTGTATTATTATTAAACAGTGCGTTTACTGTAGAAGTAAATAAGCCAGGTACTCACTATGATATCTGGAAACCTTTTATGAATATAGTAATTGATACAATTAATTATAATAAATCAGATATTGTTTTTATATTGCTTGGGAAAGTAGCACAACAGTTTGAAGATATGATATCTGATAAACACCTAGTACTAAAAGCATCTCATCCTGCAAGTGCTGGATACAATAAAGGTGTTTGGAACTGTGATGATGTCTTCAATAGAGCAAATAACTATTTAAAAGAAAAAGATAAAACTACAATACAATGGTAAGAGATTTTATTGACACGGTAATCTGTACTTATATACATAAGAAGTACAAAGAAAAAAACCCAGCTGTTGTAGCCAGGTTTCTTAGATCAAAATATAGTATAAATTGTTCTATTGATGTAATCAACAAAAGATACAATTTAGAAAAATGCTCTCTTGAGTCTGAAGCCAATATAAAGAGCAATAGCTAATAGAAGACCATAGAGCTCTGCTTTTAACTTTTTAATATCGGAGCTCTTATCTTTTATAATAAACTCTTGTTCTTTAATGGTACTATCTTTAAGCCGGATATCATTTTCTAATACAGACTCATAAGACTTATCTCTTAGCTTCTGTGTGATTGTATTATTCTTTACAATGGTCTGAGTTTTCTCAGGACAAAATGCTGAAACAGCGCCATTTTGAATAGTAATTCTTACATCACCTACAGTGGTATCCAAACTAACACCCTTTAAACCATCATGAATAACTGTAGTTTGCTTTACGGTATCAATAGTTGTAAGAGTATCAATACTAGTAACGGTGTCAATAATGGTATCAACAACGCAAAGCTTTCTCCTAAAGAATTCTTCTTTGGTGTTACTGATATGTTTTTCTTTGAAAGCAAGTTTAACAGGGTTACATGCTAATAGTGTGATAGTTAATAAGATTGATAATCGGTATTTCATATAGTTTAAATTTTGGTTTTACTTAGTTCCTTATCTAAATCACAAATCTCTTCGTGTTTAGCAAAAGGAATAAAAAAAGGTAACTGTTTTTCAGGTAGCTCACCCTCATTGGATGCTCTCCTAAAATAGTTACCCTTGATTAGAGCTAAGTCTTTTTCTAAAGACTCAATTCTAGCTTGCTGTGAGCTTGATACCTCTAAAAGACGTTTTACATCTTGCTTCATCTCACGGAGATCAGCCCAAATCATCATCCCAAGAATTGAGACAATTGCAGGGCTGGCCCAGATTTTAATTTTGTCAATAACGTTTGTTGCCATAACTAAAAAGGGTTAGCCTTCCTCTGAGATAACCCATCTTTGGAAACCTGCAGATAGAGGAAGGCATCCCCACCTAAATTAAAACTATGAATGATAGAAGTTGTCAAAAGATATACAGATTTCTAGATAGGTTCTTGTGGATACGATGTTAGTGAGTTATATTTGTACTCCCACTATTAATATACAAACCAACTATGAAAGAAACAATAAAAAGTGAAGAAGTAGAGGAAGAAATTGCAAAATTTAAAAAGCAATTTCAGGAAAAACACGGCATTAAACTAATTGTATTATCTCCTGCAGATAATATAAATAGGCTTACAATACCGGAAACAGCTGAGATTATTAATAGACACCTGGTTAAGTATAGTGCACTGCATTATAAAGCACCGGCTAAAAAGAAATCTAGAAGAGAGGACACCGTTATTCACTCACAGGCATTCTGTAAGATCTGTAAAGATTTTAATTATGGACCTAGTGAAATAGCAAGATTTCTTGATAAAGATCATAGTACCGTTATATACTCTATAAGAAAAGCAAGTGACTTATTATCTATAAATGATAACCGGTTCTTGACTGTATATAATTCTGTTAAACGAGAGATAATAAATAAAATGTATGGAAGAGATATTCAATATTCTGATTCAGAATAAGATAACTCCTAACCAGCATTACATGCTACATTGTCTCCGGAATAAAATACAACCTACTGCTATTAATCCATATGCAGAGGGAAGAGAACTCAAGTTTAAAGGTTTAGTAAATGATAAGTGGGAACTACTCCCAGCTGCCATTGAACTCCTTGATAAGATAGATGAGTTCTTCCATGTAAAGAAAGAAGAGACAACTAAAGTAATTGCCGGTGATGATTTTAAAGAGAACATAGTCAAGTATCTGGACCTATTCCCTAAACGTAAACTACCAAGCGGTAAACTAGCTAGATCAGACAAGAAGAATATTGAGAGTAACTTTAGATGGTTCTTTAAAACCTTTGAGTATTCTTGGGACACTGTTCTTAAAGCAACAGCTCACTATGTAGACGAGTATGAGAAGAAGAATTATCTATACATGCAGACATCACAGTACTTTATCAGTAAGACACAACCGGATAAATCCAAAATGTCAGAACTGGCAAACTATTGTGCAATGCTAATAGATGGTGTAGATATGGATGATGATGATCATTTTAAAGAAAAAGTAGTATGACAAAAGAGTTATGGATTCCTAGAAAAGATGGCTTTAAGAAAGCTTTAGAGTACATGAAGGGTAGATCTGATGGAGTTATTAAATCCATACAGACACCCTGGGCTAAATTTAATGATGCTACTACTAATGGTATTGAGTGGAACACACTTAATGTAATTGGTGGTAGACCAGGTGCTGGTAAAACTCTGATTAAAGACCAGATTATCCGGGAAGCATTTTCTCTTAACCCAGATACACAGTTTAGAGTACTAGAGTTCAGCTTTGAGATGATTATGCAGACTTCATGTCTGCGTGATTTTAGTGCAAGTTTAGGTAAGACTTATAAGTATCTGTGTAGTGCAGAGAACAATAAACTTACCAATGAAGAGTTAGCTCAATGTTATGAGTTAGCAAAACAGAAGGTGCACTATCCTATTGACACAGTTGAACAACCTTGTACTGTAAATGAGATGCGTGATATAGTAGATAAATACATCAATGAATATCAGACAAAGACAATTATTACATTGGACCACAGTATCCTATTAAAGAAAGCCCCATACCATAGAGACAAATACGAGATGTTATATGAGTTTGGTGAGATGCTTACTGAGATAAAAAGAGTGTACCCAATTACTATGATTGTTCTTAGTCAGTTAAATAGAAGTGTAGAATCACCGGAAAGAAATGAAGATGGTAAGTATGGTAACTACATACTTGACTCTGATATCTTTGGTGGTGATGCTCTATTACAGCACGCTGACTTAGTAGTAGGTCTTAACAGGCCAGCAAAACAAAAAATTAAATACTATGGACCTGATAGATATATCATTGAAGATGATAAGACTTTGGTTATGCACTTTCTTAAAGCAAGAAATGGTGATAACCGGATGTCATTCTTTAAGGCCCAATTTGAAAAGATGAGTGTAACAGAAATGGAGACACCAGCAACACAAGAAAGAAGAATTAAAACCGTATGATAAGCACAAAATCAACACAGAAACTTAGTACGGAAGAAAGAAAGAAGAGGATACAAGACTTGTATGAACACCAAATGGAAAAATTCATGCAGGAAAATGTATCTGAACCTTTATTTATTCCAAAGATGGCCTACAAACCGGCCACAAAAGATGAGAAGCACATTACATTCTTTGCCTCTGAGTTAGAGAGAGCAGAGTATTATGAGGTGCCTAAGAATGTATACACTGAATTTATTAGCAGTGAGTACATTCCTGAAGATCCCAAGCGTACATTGTACAAGTGGGTATTTAATCCACACTGGAGAACAGAGTATGATATTATTGAAGCTACAGAAAGTATTCAAGAGAGATACATGATCCCTGTTGCGGAACTTAGAATTGTGCAGCAACCTGTTGCACAAAAAGAAATTAAATTGCCACAATTGGATCTAGGTCCTACAGATGAGCCTTTTAATATGCTTACAATTAGAGATCTTGCTGCTATCATGCTGAAGAAGCCAGTTAGTAACAAGCAATGGTTAAATGAAATTATAAAATCAAAGTAATATGGCATCAAGCATCTTAGTTATCGCAGAGAGTGGTGCAGGTAAAAGCACAAGTATTGCAAACCTGGACCCACAAGAAACATTTATTATTAACGTTGCAAACAAACCACTTCCTTTTAAAGGATGGAAGTCTAAGTACAAAATCTGGAGTAGGGAAGATCCTACAGGTAACATGTACACAAGAGCAGCTTCTAAAGAAATTGAGGCCTGTCTTAAATATGTTAGTGAGAAGAGACCTGAGATCAAGAATATTGTCATTGATGATTTTCAATACATGTCAGCATTTGAGTATTTTGATAGAGCTGAAGAGAAAGGTTTTGATAAGTTTACTAGTATTGCTAAGAGTATTGCAACTATTGCAAAGCTCCCAACTACATTACGTGAAGATTTGTACATTTTCTTCTTAACCCATGCAGAAGAGTCTCAAGACTTAGAAGGTAGAAGAAAGTTTAAGGCCAAGACTATTGGAAAATTAGTAGATAACAGTTTAACTTTGGAGGGACTATACTCTATAGTTTTATTTGGTAAAGTAAAGAAAGATAAGGATGGTGGTATGCGCTACATATTTGAGACCCAGAATAATGGTGAGAATACATGCAAGTCACCAGCCGGTATGTTTGAGTCCTTTGAGATTCCCAATGATTTAGAATTTGTAAAACAAGCAATAATTAACTACGAAAATTAATAACCATGATTAGCACTAAAGACGTGCAAGCTACAAGTAGCTCGCCAAAGAAAACCCTGAGCCCCGGTGAACACACCGTGAAAATTAACTCTATTGCATTAGAGAGTGTAAGTTACAAAGCAGGTGCATACCACCTGATTCTTAATGTAGAAGGTCCTGACATGGGATCAGAATTTGAAGGATTCTTAGTAGACAAAGACAAGCCTACTGGTCCCCGTTACAAGGGTCAGATTGGTAAAGTTAAGTTTGGCTTTTATCCTTTCTCTGATGGTGAAACCAAAACTGGTATCAAAATCAGTAGAGATTTGAGTATTTTACGTGCAGTGCAGCAATTATGTATTGCCGGAAATAAACTTGAGTGGTTTGAAGAAGCAGATGGTAAGTTTGCCACCATTGAAGATTTTGTTAAAGCAGCCGGTACAATCATTTCTGATGATACCTTATTTAACATGTGTATCAATGGTAAAGAGTATGAGAAGAATGGTTATATCAACTATGATTTATTCTTACCAAAGTCTAGCAAAGAGGCCTATGCTGTAGAGTCTGCAGCTGCAAGCCCAAGTAAATTAATCTCTTACAATCCTGAGTTACATATCAAGAAAGCTAAGGTAGAAACAGTAGCATCATTTGGTGATACTAATCCTTTTACCTCTGATTCTGGTACATCTACAGGATTTGAGTTTTAAGTTTTAAAGTTTATTATATAAAAGGGGGATTATATGGTCCCCCTTTTTTATTATTGCAGTTATGATTAGCACAAAGATTCTAATTCCGGATATAAAGTCAGTACCTATTACATGGGTATTTGAGCATTATTGTAGATTAGATCAGAAGTTAACTGGTCAAGATATTAAGATAAAGTCCGTCTTTAATCCTAGTGAAAGAACTCCTAGTATGTGTATTTACTTTAAACAAGATAAAGAAAAATATTACTACAAAGATTTCTCAACGGATAATGGCGGTGATTGTATTGACTTAGTACAGAAGATGCTTGGTATAGATACCCGGTTAAATACTATGCACAAGCTTGTAAGAGATTACAATGAGTTTGTATTGCATAATAACGGTGGTTATGACTTACAAGTGTTTAAACAGTACAATAAATACAAGATTGATAGATATGAAGTTAGGCAATGGAATACACTAGATAAAGGTTACTGGGGTAAATATGGTATAGGTTCTAAAATGCTAGAACACTACAACATAAAACCTCTAAGTAGTTACAGCATGTTCAAAGAAGAGGATGGTATATATAAAGTCTTAAATATTGAAGGCTCTAATATATATGGTTACTTTAAGAAAGATGGTACACTAGTTAAAATCTATCAGCCTAAAGTTCAGAAGAAGAAATTCTTAAAAGTAAAAGATTATGTACAAGGTAGTGAGCAACTATTCGGTAATGATTTATTAGTGATTGTATCCTCTCTCAAAGATGGTATGTGTTTAAAGAAGATGTATCCCCATATAGATTTTCTGGCACCAGATTCTGAGAATACAATGATTAAGAAAGAATATCTAAACATCGTTAGTGGTAATTATAAAAGTTGCTATATACTATTTGATAATGATGATGCCGGTAATAGAGCTACAATAAAGTATTGTAATCAATTTCTTTATTTAAAACCTTTATATTTGCCTTTCTCTAAAGACATCTCTGATTCTGTAAAGGATCATGGATATCAAAAGATAAAGGAATATTTAGATAATTACTATGACAACATTTATCATACCGGGTAACACACCATCTAGTAAGAATGGTAGAGTATGGACAGGCAGATACAGTATAGCAAGTGCAGCAACAAGAAAGTGGAAACTTGCAACTGATGAACACTGGAAATCACAAGCTAAACAGTTTAGAAAAGAATCTAAAGATCTTGGTAAACCATTGTATATAGAGTTTAAGTTCTATAGAAAGAGCAGACATAAGTTTGACTTGATTAACATAGCACAAGCTGTACAAGATGCAATGGTAAACTATGATTGGATAGATGATGATAACGCTGATGAACTAGTGCCAGTATTTGCTACTTATGAGTATGATAATAAAAACCCAAGAGTTGAAATTAAAATCCTAAAGAAATGGAAGTAAAAAAGAAGATTAAGGTAATGTACGCTTTTAGTCAAGCTGCAGCTCTTTATGTAGACATTCATGGTTGGGATGCATTATTTAGTAATAAACATGAATCAATGCAGGAAGACTATGATTATGGTATTAAAGAATTTGATACCAAGAAAGAAGCAGAAGCCTATGTTAGTGGTGTAAATGATGCAAATGGTTGGACAGACCCTGTAGCAGAGATTGTGTGAAAGAATCAGATTTAAAAGAAATTAGAAAGGCTTATATATTAGCTAAAGCACTTAATGTGCAGTATCAGTTTATTAGAGAACTTGTAAATCCAGAACTTAAAAAATCTGTAAACGAGGCAAAAGCTAAGAACTCTTATGTGATCAAGATTGTAAATGATTATTTCTCTAAGAGAAATGTTACAGGCTCATTTATAGATCAGGAAGAAGAATTAGCATTTCAGTTTTTAGAGGAACTGGATAAGATTACAAAACTTTAAACCCAAACTTACTATGAGAAAAGACGAAGAACTGGCATTAGCCGGGAAAGAACTTATGCTTGAACAACCCTTCTATGGTATGTTCTTGATAGGTCTTAACAAAGAATGGAATAACAGAATTCCAACTGCTGGTGTAAGCAAACACAACATTAATTATAAGCTTGTGATTAACTCAGATTTCTGGGCTAATCTACCACATGACCACAAGAAAGGTCTATTGTGGCATGAGCTTTTACATATTGTGTTTGATCACCTTAACTTACGGGATGAGTTTGCAGACAAGAAGTTGTTTAACATAGCTGCTGACTGTGAGCTTAATCAGTATATCACTCCAAGCTGTCTTCCAGATGGTGCTATCTTACCTAGTTCATTTCCTAACTTGAGACTTGATTACAAAGCAGGTACTAGATACTATTATGATATGCTACAAAAGAATCAAGATGATGAAGATGTACAAAACATGATGGGTAATGGTGATGATATGCATCCTACATGGGAAGAGTTTGATAACCTAAGTGATTCTGAAAAGAAATTACTTAAGTCTCAAGCTGAGTATCAACTTAGAGAGGCAGCAGAAGAGTGTCTAAAAGCTAGAGGTCATTTACCTGGAGAGATCAGTGAGATTTATAAAAGAATCACTGCAGTTACTCCAAGTAAATTTAACTGGAAAGCTTATCTGAGAAGATTTGCTGGTAACTCTTACATTGTTGAGACTAAGTTATCTAGAAAGAAGATTAACAAAAGATATCCGGATGCTCCCGGAATGAAATTTAAACCCAAGAAACATATCTTGGTTGCAATAGATACATCTGGTAGTGTGAGCAATGATGAACTTATAGAGTTCTTCAATGAAATTAAACACATGCATAAAACCGGAACAGAGATTACAGTATTACAGTGTGATACAGAGATTACTAGTGTTGAGAGTTATAACCCTAAGAAGGATGTAGAAGTCAAAGGCCGTGGAGGTACTGAGTTTGATCCCGTACTAGAATATTATAACAAGAATACTAAAAGATACACATGTCTTATTTATTTAACAGATGGTGAATGTTATACAACAGTTACACCAAGAGGTAGAATGCTTTGGGTTATTTCTTCAAAAGCCCAAATCAATGAGCAACTACCCGGTCCCCAAATCCAATTAAATTAAAAACCCTAAAAACATGGCACAAGTAAAATTAAACAGCGCTGAATTAAAAGATTTCATTAAGCACGTAATTAACAACAACAGATTCATTCAAGGTCAAGGTAAAGTACCAACAGCTTTGAATGTAGTAGGTAATGCAGGTCTTGGTAAAACTACAATTGTCTCTAACCTTGCAAAAGAAGAGGGTATGCAGTTTGTAAAAATTAACCTTGCAATGATAGAAGAGTTATCAGATCTAGTAGGATTTCCAGTTAAGGAATTTCAGATTGGTAAAGATACTCCTGATGGTCTTAAGACTAAGTGGGTAACTGAGATGGAAGCTGAGCTAGCAGTTAAGGCCGGGTTTAAACTAACCGGTGCAAGGCGCACTGCTTATTGTGCACCTGAATGGATTTCTGGTAAAGGTGAGTCTGGTATCTTATTATTAGATGATTACACTCGTGCAGATCCTAGAATGATCCAAGCATGTATGGATTTGATTAACACTCAGGAGTATATCTCATGGAAGTTACCTAAAGACTGGACTATCATCCTAACTACTAACCCTGATGGTGGTGACTATCACGTAAATAGTATGGACGTAGCACAAACTACTCGCTTTATTTCTTGTGACTTAAAGTTTGATGTAGACTGTTGGGCACAGTGGGCAGAAGAAACAGCTATGGATGGCAGATGTATTAACTTCATCTTGAAGCATCCTGAAGTTGTTACTGAGTCTACTAACCCACGTGCAATTACTACATTCTTTAATGCTATCTCTAGCTTTGAGAAGTTTGAAGATAACCTACCTATGATCCAAATGATTGGTGAAGGTTCTGTTGGTGCAGACATGACTAGCTTGTTTACTTTGTTTATCAATAACAAACTGGACCAGTTGATGTCTCCTAAAGACATTATCTTACATGACAATGAGGATTATATCATAGGCACTTTGAAGTCTACAGTTGGTAGAGGTGACGATTACCGGGCAGACATTGCTAGTATTATGAGTACTAGGATTGTAAACTTTGCCTTGGCACACTTCAAAACAAATCCTATGAAGAGTGAAGTAATCAAACGTTTTGAGAAATTAGTGGTGGATGAGATATTTGCTATTGACCTTAAGTATATGATTGTAAGAAATCTTATTAATGGTAACAAGCAAAAATTTCAAAAGCTTATGTTGAACGATAAAGTTATGGAGTACACAATCCGATGAAAAATTTGTATTTAAGAATAGATGGTAATAAGTTTCAAAAGAAAGTAGGTGATACTTATTCTCCTTATGGTTTTAGTAGTAGTAACTATAAAGACTTGTTAGAGTCTCTTAAGTTAGAAAGCGTTAATATTGTAGATCCAACAATCTTTGATGGATTAAATACATCATCACAAAGTCTTGTAGCTGGTGACAAAGTATTTATAATGCCGGGGGTAACCATCCCCCGGTATAAAATACGGGAAACTGGTAAAGAGATTGGTTTTGATATAGTAAGAAATCAAACTAAAGCAACCAAAGTAGTCTTTAACAAGAAACAGGTTATAGAGGAAATGATAGACAAAAGAAATGAGATGGGAATACCTATTAATAGTGTAAAACAAATGTTTGAAACTTATAATATTAGTGCTCCTGAACTAGATGATCCAGATATAGGTAGTTATGTTGTTGTAGACTGGTCATTACTTAGAGGACTTAATCATATCTATAATAGTGTTATATCTGGCAATACAGATGGTCTAGAAACTAATCATTTTTATACTTATCGCTTTAAAGAAGATGCTTATGAGCAACTAATCAATGACTTGCTAGCTAACACTAAAGTTATTATCTCTGATAAAGATGTAATGAAACAGTGTAATGGTTCTCAACCACTTAACTCTGAATCTTATGCAAGGTTAGTAAGTATGTTTAGTTCAAATCAAAATCAGGAAATTGGCTTGGAGTTATTATGTAACTGTGACTATGATCAGTCTATGGTATATATCTTGAAGTTGATATCTAGATTTAATCTACGTAATATGCCCGGTACAAACCATGTAAACTATAAAGCATTTAGACAGTACATGACTACACACTGGGATATTGATCCTAACTATTACAGTGGTGATATTATAGATATTGTTCGTAGATTAGCAGATGGTGGTAAACTTAAAAGAGAATACCTGTCTGAGTTTAAAGAGGATATTCTAAAGCATGTAAAAACATATGGTGAAAATAATATCTTCACTATAAGTGCAATTCAAATGAATGAAACATATAAAGAAAAAATAGTAGAATGACAGATCAAGAGTTAATAGAACAGTTTTATAAAACTAAGTATTACATTAGTTACTCAGGACTAAGCAAACTAAGGTTTAGTCCTAGATTGTTCTTCACTCATTACATCCTCCAACAAAAAGAGGAATCGGTTGGTGCACATTTGGTAGAGGGCAGGTTAATTCACTGCCTTCTACTACAACCGGATGAGTATGATAATCAATTCTATGTAGCTAAAAGTAAACTTCCTTCAGATAATCTTAAGGATATTGTAGATAAAATATTTAGAGAGCACCCTGAATGTAGTGATTTGTCTAACTTTCAAGATGAAATCTTAAACATTTTAATAGAAAAGAACCTTTACCAGACACTAAAAACGGATGAGCAAAGACTAGCCAAGGTAATTACACCAATTACTACTGACTATCTCACTGATCTTATAAATAGTATTGGTAAATCTGTAATTGATCAGAGCACATATGATAAATGCTTACGGATAGTAACTAAGTTTAAAGCTAATCCGGAAGTTAGATATCATCTAGGTCTAGACATTACAGAGTTTGATGATGTTAAATTTCATAGAGAGTTACCGGCATCTTGTGATTTAGTTGATTACAAGTTTGGTATCAAGGGTATTCTTGACAGTGTAATTGTAGATGATGTAAACAAAGTAATTAAGATAGCAGACGTTAAGACTACTAGTAAGACAATCCCTGAATTCAAAGAGAGTGTAGAGTACTACAACTATTGGATGCAGGCAGCAATGTATGTACTACTAGCTAAATGTCACTTCTTAAAACTTGATTACACTTACGAGTATTCTTTTGTGGTGGTAGACAAGTATGAGCAGATTTATTGCTTTCCTGTTTCTCAGTTAACACTTGATGACTGGAATGAAAGATTTAGAAAAGCGCTAAATGAAGCACATTATCACTATGAAAATAGAGATTATTCTCTACCTTATGAGTATATTGTAAACAAAATAATACTATGAAAAAATTACATGACAAGTACACACAGAAATCCCGGATATTCTTATACCCGGCACTAAACATTAGAAGAGGCAGTCATATCAAACCTATACAGACTTACATTGCATGGGAAGAGATTGTATCTCCTACTGATAGAAAACTTATTTGCGTTTATGATATACAAGATAATGAAGACTATCAAATCTTTGAGAGGGTTAAGTTGTTTGGTAATGATAAATTCTGTGAGTTTAGACAGACTACAGATAACAAGGGTATTTATATTTTTACATTTGATGACCGGGCTTATGACTGGGATAAATTTGTAAAGGGTAAATATTCTCAACTGTCTGATGCTGCTAAAGATGAGATTGAAAGATTCTATGGTAAAGACTCTAGTACTTATGAGTACGTAATGAGCTATCTATACCCTGAAGACTATTTTGATATCTATGCAGAGCTGTTAGGAGTCAATGTAAATATCCTAAAAGGCGTTGGAGAATTATGTGCTCCTTATAACGCTGAAAAAGAAACACTTAAAATACCTGTAGAGAATTTGGAAATGAAAGATTTAATTATTTGATTTGTGTATATGAAAGATAGTATGTTATGTATTAGTTCCGTATGGAACGGTCAGGAGAGTTTTAAGGTTATACCTTTAGTAGAAACTTGTCCTTATGTAGAAATGATTTATGATCCAGAAGCAAGCATGTTGGTTATCATCTCAAAAATTATTAAAGATGCTTACCATATGATTCCTAGAATGGATGATAAAGGTGATGTAGTATTTACTAAGAACAGAAAGAATCCAGAGAAAAGTTACGCGGAAGAGAGAAGACTGGTTGAGTCTTTCCAAGAGTATTATATACATAAGAAAGAAGAGATCTTAGATATCATTGCTAAATTTGCAATGAATCATGATACTTTTAACTTTAGTATCTTGGAAAAAGAATCAGTAGGAATCACGGGTCCAACTCAAGTATAGGGTCTTGAGGATTGCCATATAAACCAACAATTAAGGGGGATGTAATAGTCCCCCTTTTTTTTCTAAAACTATGAAAAGACATTGGGTAATGGATATAGAAACTATGTCAGATTTCTTCTGTGCTGTATTCGAGCACTATAAAGAAGAGTCTGTAACAGAGTTTGTAATATCTTTTAAAGAGAATCAGATTAAAAAGTTAGTAGATTTTATTAATGAGAATATTAAAAGTGAAGAATGGCATATTAGTTTTAATGGTCTTGACTTTGATGCACAAGTAATACAGTACATCATTGATCATGCTCAAGAACTTATTGCACTAGATTCTGCACAAATTACAGATAAACTATATAAAGTAGCGCAAGATATTATCTATAGAAAGAATAATGGCGAGTTTGCTTTGTATAGTCACAAACAATTAAAGATTAACCAGATAGATTTGTTTAAACTTAATCACTGGGACAATCCGGCTAAAAGCTCTAGCCTTAAATGGTTAGAGTACACATTAGATTGGCACAATGTAGAGGAGATGCCCATACATCATAGTGATAGCATAGATACTATTGAAAAACAAGAGATGGTACTAAGCTACTGTAGAAATGATGTAAAGTTCACCAAGAAGATAATGGAGTATAGTAAATCTCAGATTGCTTTACGTGGTGTACTTACAAAAGAATATGGTATTAACCTGTACAGTGCTAGTGAGCCAAGGATATCTAAAGAACTATTTAAGTATTTCTTATCTAAAGCTACCGGGATTAGTAGTTATGAGCTCAACGGTCTTAGAACTAACAGAACTCTTATCAAAGTAAATGATATCATTCTAGACTATGTGAAGTTTAAAACACCAGAGTTGCAGGCGCTGCTAGATAAGTTTAGAACTATTGAGTTAGACCCTAAAGAAACTAAAGGCGGGTTTGCTCATAGTGTAACTTATAAAGGTATGCAGACTGACTTTGGTCTAGGCGGTTTACATGGTGCACGTTCCGGAATCTTTGAAGCCAAGAATGGTATGATAATAATGTCATCAGATGTTGTAAGTTATTATCCTAACCTAGCTATTAAGAATAAATGGGCCCCGGCTCATCTTCCTAAAGAAGAATTCTGTGAGCAGTATGAGTGGTTCTTTACAGAGCGTAAGAAGATCCCTAAGAAAGATCCAAAGAACTACGTATACAAGATCATCTTGAACAGTACTTATGGCCTTAGCAATGATAAGAATAGCTTTCTGTATGATCCTGAGTTTACCATGCGTATCACTATTAATGGTCAGCTCAGTCTATGTATGCTTTATGAGATGATAGCAGAAGGTATACCCGGTGCTATTCCTATCATGCAAAATACAGATGGTCTAGAGATGATGATACCTGAAGAACATAAAGCAAAATATCTTGAGATATGTTCTGAATGGGAAACAATCACTCAGCTAGCACTAGAACATGACCAGTATCAGAAGATGATTATTGGGGATGTAAATAATTACATTGGTATAAATACCCACAGGGAAGCAGATCAAGAAACTCTAATTAGTCTTAAAGAAGATGAGCCCTATTATATTTATACTGATAATGGTTATTCCCCGGTAAAGTGTAAAGGTAGATTTGAGTTTCATCACTTAGCATTACATAAGAATAAATCTTTCTTAATCATCAGAAAAGCGCTCTATAATTACTTTGTATTTAATACCCCGGTAGATAAGACTATTCTGGAATCTAAAAGCATAGTTGACTTCTGTGGTGGTATAAAAGCAAAAGGTGATTGGAGATTTACAAGTAACTGCATGATTAAAGGTGTGCTCATAACAGAACCGTTACAAAAAATAGTGAGATACTATATCTCTAATAAGGGTTGTAAGATACTAAAACAACACAGAGATGGTAGAATCATACAAGTAGAATCAGGTAGATGGTTGCAGACTACATTGAATAAGTTAGATAAAAAAGATTGGGATGGTTATGATATCAACTATGATTATTATATTAACAATGCAATACGTGAAATTATGAATGTATGTCCAGAAAAGATAGCTTACCAACAACTAGAACTAAACTTATGATTAATATAGAAAAACAACCGATTCACAAGACTGAGGTCTTTATTCACAATGGTACTTACATAACTAAGGATGCATGGGAAGATGAGATAGATTTAACACCCTATCCTTTCTCATGCACACTTAGAATAGATCATCTACAACAATCTGTTACTTGTACTGTGGTTTGGCCACAACTAAAGCCACCTGGTACAGCTGATATAGAAGTAGAGATTGAGAAAAAATTAAAAAAGATTTATGTCAATCCTGAATGAAAAAGAAACATTAAAGATCCAGGTGCATAATTTAAAATTAGCACTTAGAAG
>Ga0208598_1000151_pt1 | contig 23155 bp, 18 predicted proteins | sample LakMenEpi22Jun12_FD_150726 | JGI IMG/M metagenome (GOLD analysis project Ga0208598, IMG submission 150726) | Freshwater microbial communities from Lake Mendota, WI - 22JUN2012 deep hole epilimnion (SPAdes) | ecosystem: Environmental > Aquatic > Freshwater > Lake > Epilimnion/Euphotic zone ... | reverse complement strand
AGGGATTCAATTGTCTTTTTATTGCACACTTGGGCATCAACCTTGGCAAGGAAATCTCCGAAGGATGTGTAGCGGCCTTTTGAATCACGCGCATTCTTGATTGATGCAACGACGCCTTCTCCAACATTTCGAATCGCAGCTAAACCGAAGCGAATATCTACACCTCGTGGGGTGTATTCAGCATCTGATTCGTTGACATCAGGTGGCAAAACCTTAATTCCCATGCGACGACATTCTGATAAATATAACGCTGACTTATCTTTGTCATCTCGCACAGAAGTCAAAAGCGCTGCCATGTATTCAGTTGGGTAATTAGCCTTCAGATATGCAGTCCAGTAGGAAACGACACCGTAACCTGCAGAGTGAGCACGGTTAAAGGCATAGTCAGAGAAAGGAATCAAAACTTCCCATAAACGTTTGATTGCAGCGGTTGAGAAACCGTTTTCCTTCATACCTGCTTCAAAAGGAACGTACTCTTTATCCAGAATTTCTTTGTTCTTCTTACCCATCGCTTTTCGCAAAAGATCTGCGCGTCCCAAAGTAAAGCCCGCAACCTTTTGTGCAATCGCCATAACCTGCTCTTGATAAACAATTAAGCCGTAGGTATCACCCAAGATTTCATGCAGCGGAACAGATAGTTCTGGGTGAATAGGTTCTACGGGCTTTCGACCATTCTTACGATCTGCATAGTTGTTGTGCGCATTTTCACCCATTGGACCTGGGCGATACAGCGCAATAACTGCCGAAATATCTTCAAATGAATCTGGCGACATGCTCTTTAGCAGCGCGCGCATTGGCCCACCGTCGAGCTGGAATACGCCCAAAGTATCGCCGCGACTTAAGAGTTCATAAGTTTTCGGATCATCAAGAGTTAAATCTTCAAGCACAACATCTTTACCTTGGTTCGCTTTAATGTTGAGCAAGCAATCATCAAGTACCGAAAGGTTTCGCAGCCCCAAAAAGTCCATCTTGAGCAGACCAGTTGCTTCGCATGCACCCATATCAAATTGGGTAATGATCGCTCCATCTGCTTCGCGACGATGAATTGGAATCACATCTAGCAATGGTTCTCTGGAAAGAATCACACCGGCAGCATGCACACCCCATTGGCGCTTCAATCCTTCAAGACCGCGTGCAGTATCTACAACGCGCTTTGAATCTGGATCTGCGTTATATAGCGAACGAAATTCGCCGGCCTCGCCGTAGCGATCATCTTTTGGATCAAAAACTCCGCTGAGCGAAATGTCCTTACCCATAACCGATGGTGGAAGCGCTTTAGTCAGCTTTTCACCAACAACGTAGGGATAACCAAGAACTCGGGTTGAATCCTTAATCGCTTGCTTAGATTTAATCGTTCCGTAAGTGATGATCTGTGCGACGCGATCTTCACCATACTTATTGGTTGCATATCGAATCATTTCGCTGCGTCGGCGTTCATCAAAGTCCAAGTCGATATCAGGCATAGAAATACGTTCTGGATTTAGAAAGCGCTCAAACAACAAACCATGCTCGAGTGGATCAAGTCCGGTGATTCCCAATGAGTAGGCAACAAGTGAACCTGCTGCAGATCCGCGACCAGGACCAACACGAATACCAACTTTTTTAGCGTGACCAACTAGGTCTGCAACTACAAGGAAGTAGCCAGGAAAACCCATTTTCTCCATAACGCCAAGTTCATACTTCAAACGCTCAACATGTTCTGGAGTAATGCGAGCTCCCAGACGCTCTGTTAATCCCCGCTCTGCCTCTTTTTTCAACCAGGAATCTTCGGTTTCTCCGGCAGGAACTTCGAATTGAGGAAGCAGATTTTCTCCCTCTCGCAAAGTAATGTTGCAGCGCTCTGCGATCAACAAAGTGTTATCGCAACTTTCAGGAATATCCTTAAAGAGTTCGCGCATTTGTGCGGCGGTCTTCACATAGAAAGAGTCATTATCAAATTTAAATCGCTTTGGATCTGCCAAAGTTGAGCCAGACTGAACGCAGAGCAGCGCTTCATGTGCACCAGCATCGGCTTGGCGTGTGTAGTGCAGATCGTTAGTTGCAAGAAGAGGTAGTCCAAGTTCTTTACCCAACTTCATCAGATCAGCTTTAACCCGGGATTCGATTTCAATTCCGTGATCCATTACTTCAAGGAAAAAATTCTCTTTCCCGAAAATGTCTCGATAAGCACTTGCTGCCTTGATCGCTTCTTTGTAAGCACCCATACGCAAACGAGTTTGAATTTCTCCACCTGGGCACCCAGTTGTTGCGATCAAGCCCCTTGAATACTGTGCAAGAAGTTCGCGATCCATACGAGGCTTGTAGTAATAACCTTCAAGAGATGCAAGTGATGACAACCTAAAAAGATTGCCTAGCCCTTCATTGTTTTCGGCCAAGATTGTCATGTGGGTATATGCGCCACCACCAGAGACATCATCTTCTCCGCCATCTGCCCACTGGACACGCTTCTTATCAAAACGTGATTCCGGTGCAACATAGGCTTCAATACCAATGATTGGTTTTACATCGGCATTTTTGGCCGCTTTATAAAATTCAAAAGCACCAAAAACATTTCCGTGATCTGTCATTGCAATTGCCGGCATGCCCTGGGCCTTGACTTCAGACATTAAATCGCCAACGCGCGCAGCACCATCGAGCATCGAATACTCGGTATGGACGTGAAGATGAACGAAATTGTCTTTAGGCATGATTGGCGAGATTAGTGGCTAAGGCAGAACGGCGTCGGAAAGCAACGCCAGCGAGCGTGTGAGATCGGCAGGATATGGGGCGTGGAACTGCAGAGCTTGGCCTGTAACAGGGTGAGCAAAGCGAAGTTCTGCTGCGTGGAGCCACGGTCTAGACATTTGCAAACTTTTGGCCAAAACAGGATCGGCTCCGTATGTTGTGTCGCCAACAAGCGGGTGGTGCAGTGCTGAAAAGTGAACACGGATTTGGTGTGTGCGACCAGTTTCAAGTTCCACTTTCACCATGGATACACCGCGATAAAATTCAATTACTTCGTAATGAGTAATTGATTCTTTTCCAGTTGCAACTACTGCAAAGCGATGATCTTCCTTGGGATGTCGATCAATCGGTGCATCAATTGTTCCAGTTGTCGGATCCAAATGACCTTGCACCATCGCATGATAAATCTTTTCAACGGTGCGATTGCGAAATGCATCTTTCAGAACATGAAAAGCGGTATCACTTTTTGCCACGATCATTAATCCGCTGGTGCCGACATCTAATCTATGAACAATTCCCTGACGTTCTGCTGGACCAGAAGTGCTGACCGAATAACCAGCCGCCATCAACGCTCCAACAACTGTTGGACCTGTCCACCCTGGACTTGGGTGCGCCGCACATCCAATTGGTTTATCTATAACAACAATGTCTTGATCATCGTAAACAATCGTCAAACCCTCTAAAGGTGTCAGCGGAATTGGATCGGTATTAACTGGCGCAGGCATTAAGACATCAATAACTTGACCCGCTGTCACACGATCAGACTTAGGCATCGCTTTACCGCCAGTTGTGATGTCTCCATCTTCTAGCAGCTTTACAACAGCGGTTCGGGATAGACCCAGCACACGAGTTAGCGCGCTATCAATGCGCTCTCCCGCGACTCCTTCTGGCACCGACAAGGTGCGCAATTCGCGGTTACTCATAGCTGTGAGCCTACCTTTGTTATGGGCGGGATGTTTCTCACGGTTAAAACCATAGAAAGCAGAGCAGCAGAAACTATTGCCATGTCAGCGATGTTAAACACTGGCCAATTGGGAAGTTGCAACCAATCAATTACATGACCTCGCAAGATGCCGGGCTCGCGGAAGATGCGATCGACCATGTTCCCCAAGATTCCGCCTAAAACTAATCCCAAAACCACTGCCCACCCACGGGAAGTAATTTTTGGCGAGTAATACAAAACTACGATCATCACGACCAAACTAAAGAGTGATAAAAATATCGTTGCACCTGCGGCAAAAGAAAAAGCAGCCCCAGGGTTTCGAACAAAGGTAAGTTGTAAGAACTCACCAATTACTTTGATATTTGATTTATAGGAAAGATTATTGACCGCCCAGATCTTGGTTGCTAAATCAAGAATCCAAACTGCCCAGGCAACACTAAAGAGTGTGCGCCACGTGCGCACCGTTAGCGCCGTTCTTCCTTCTGCTTGCACAGCATGCAGAGAGTTGCGCGAGGAAATACTTGTAAGCGAGCCTTACCGATTGGTGAGCCACACTCTTCACAATTTCCGTATGTCTTGTTTTCAATTCGCTCAAGTGCTCGTTCAGTCTGCAAAACCATGTCGCGCGCGTTAATCACAAGTGACATTTCATGTTCGCGTTCAAAAGTCTTGGTTCCAGCATCGGCTTGATCATCGCCGGCACCTTCGCCAGATTCTTGAATCAATGCATCCATCTCTTGCTCAACAACTGCAAGTTCGCTGCGCAAACGATCTAACTCCTTTGAAATTTCACCTTTAATCGCTTTGATTTCGGCAGCAGTCCATGGAGATTCGTTCTCGCTGACAACAACCGGCGTAGGTGCGACTTTGATTGGCTTTAGCGGTGCGATCTTCTTGCCACTCTTTACCGGACGTGGTGGAGGCGGCATCACTAAACGACGCTCTTCTACAACCGGTGCTACAACGGGTGCAGTAATTGTTGAGACTGAAACTGTTTGGGATTTCTCATCGACCGTCAGAGTGGTCTTGGATGGAAATGGCTTTCCTGGAGCTTTCTTTACGGGAATGCTCTTTACCGCTGCCTTTTTAGCTGGAGCTGCTTTCTTAGCAACTTTTTTTGCTACCGCTTTTTTAGCAGGTGCTGCTTTCTTGGCAACCTTCTTTGCTGGAGCCTTCTTCGCTGGAGCCTTCTTCGCAGTGGCTTTCTTGGCAACCTTCTTTGCTGGAGCCTTCTTCGCAGCCGCCTTCTTAGCGACTACTTTCTTTACAGGCTTCTTAGGCATGTCGCGAACCTTATGCCTTCGCACCCACCCTGACCAAGTTCGCCACGGTGAATTTTTAACGAATCAATCAACTACACTTAGAACCTCGCGTAAAGGGCGTTGACGGGGCTATCACCTCACGAGCTGGCAGGAAGAAATGGGCCTTGGTCCATGTAGAACCGGCACGCGGGATTACAAGTGGCACACCACAGTGTGCAAGGCGGGTGGTACCGCGAAAGCTGTGAACGCAGCGATCGTCCCTCCAGAGTTTGTTTTCTGGAGGATTTTTTTATGTCATTTCGCGCCATTCCAGCAGCTGTTGATCTGCCTGCCGTCGAACATTCAATTCTGAAGTTCTGGCGCGAAAACTCAATCTTTGAAAAGACTGTTGCAGCACGTGAAGGTGCGCCAGCGTGGACTTTTTATGAAGGTCCCCCAACAGCAAATGGCATGCCTGGAACCCACCACATTGAAGCCCGCGTCTTTAAGGATTTGTTTCCACGTTTTCACACAATGAAAGGCAAACAAGTAACTCGTAAAGCGGGTTGGGATTGCCACGGTTTGCCAGTTGAAATCGCTGTAGAAAAAGAGCTTGGTTTTTCTGGAAAAGGCGACATTGAAAAATTTGGAATCGCGCCATTTAATGACAAATGTCGTGAATCTGTTCAACGTCACGTAAGTGCATTTACCGACATGACAGATCGCATGGGCTTCTGGGTTGATTTTGATGAAGCGTATTGGACTATGTCTCCTGAATATGTGGAATCAGTCTGGTGGTCACTTAAGGAAATCTGGAAAAAGGGTTTGCTTGTGCAAGATCATCGCGTGGCACCATATTGTCCTCGCTGCGGAACTGGATTATCAGATCACGAATTGGCCCAAGGGTATGAAACAGTTACGGATCCATCGGTCTTTGTTCGCTTTGCGGTTACTTCAGGTGAGCTAGCTCAACTGAATGCATCCTTATTGGTGTGGACCACTACCCCATGGACTTTGGTTTCAAACACCGCAATTGCTGTTCACCCAGATGTTGAATATGTAGCGGTCGAAGTTACCCATGAAGAAACAACTGAAGTTTTAGTTGTGGCTAAGAATTTAATTGAAGCGGTCAAGGGTGAAAAGAAGATTTTGAAGACCATGCTTGGCAAAACGTTGGAACGCACCACCTATAAGCGACCATTTGATTACATTGAGATTCCAGATGCTCACTTTGTAGTACTTGCGACCTATGTAACCACTGAAGATGGAACAGGATTAGTGCACCAAGCCCCAGCTTTTGGCGCAGATGACTTAGCGGTTTGCCGGAGCTATGGCCTGCCAGTTGTAAATCCAATTGCACCTGATGGTCACTTCTTAGCTGATGTGGCCATTGTCGGTGGAATCTTTTTCAAAGATGCCGACAAGCCGCTAGTCAAAGAGTTAAAGGCAAGTGGTGCTTTATACAAGCATCAACAATATGAGCACTCATATCCGCACTGCTGGCGTTGTCACACTGCGCTGATGTATTACGCGCAACCATCGTGGTACATCCGCACTACTTCAATTAAGGATGCTCTGCTTCGCGAAAACGCGGCAACGGATTGGCATCCAGAGACAATCAAAGAAGGACGTTACGGTGATTGGCTCAATAACAATATTGACTGGGCGCTTTCTCGTAATCGCTATTGGGGAACGCCTTTGCCAATTTGGCGCTGCGAAAACAAGCACGAGATTTGTGTTGATTCCCTGAAGGAACTTGGCGCTTTGGCAGGACAAGAGCTTTCTAATCTGGATCCACACCGTCCATTTGTAGATGACATCACTTTTGCTTGCGCAGAGTGCTCATCGACAATGACACGCGTCCCTGAAGTTATTGACTGCTGGTATGACTCAGGTGCGATGCCTTTTGCACAATGGGGTTACCCGCACAAGGAAGGTTCAGTAGAAAAGTTCAAGGCTTCATACCCGGCCGACTTCATCTGTGAAGCGATTGATCAAACTCGCGGTTGGTTCTATACCTTGATGACTATCGGAACATTGGTCTTTGATAAATCTTCATATAAAACTGTTCTGTGTCTGGGCCATATCTTGGATAAAGATGGGCGCAAAATGAGCAAGCACCTTGGGAATGTTCTAGAACCAATGGCGCTAATGGATCAACATGGCGCAGATGCGGTTCGTTGGTACATGTTGGCAGCAGGTTCTCCATGGGCTGCGCGTCGTGTTGGTCATGACAGTATCAATGAGGTTGTTCGTAAGACTTTGTTGACCTACTGGAACACTGTTTCTTTCCATGCGCTATATGCCAATGCCTCAAACTTTGAAATTTCCCAAACCCCAGCCCTATCGCAGCGTCCACTTATGGATCGTTGGATCATCTCTGAGCTGAACATCTTGGTTAAAGAGGTTGACGCGGCGCTAGAAGACTTTGATTCACAAATTGCAGGTCGCGCACTTGCCAGATTTATTGATGATTTATCTAACTGGTATGTGCGACGATCTCGTCGACGTTTCTGGGATGGTGATACGGCCGCCCTTGGCACATTGCATGAATGCTTAGTGACACTTACCCAGCTGCTTGCTCCCCTAGTTCCATTTATTACTGAGCAAGTTTGGCAAGAGTTAGTTCTTCCTGCTGATGCCACACAACCAGCATCGGTTCATCTTTCCAACTGGCCTTTGGTCAATCAAGCCGCAATTGATTCTGAATTAGGATCACAAGTTGCCTTGACCCGAAGAATTGTTGAATTAGGTCGAGCAACCCGCGCCGAATCAGGAATCAAAATCCGTCAGCCGCTAGGTCGCGCACTTATTGCTGCAAGTGGCTGGGCAACTTTGCCTGAAGCAATGCGTGAACAAATCGCCGATGAATTAAATGTGCAAACCTTGCAGGACATCGCAACCGCCGATGGCGACCTTGTCGATATCAGCGTCAAAGCTAACTTCAAATCACTTGGAGCAAAATTTGGCGGAGCGGTGCAGGAAATCGCAAAAGCCATTGCCGCAACCGATGCAACTTCGTTAGTAAAGACGCTACGTTCAACTGGTGCGACAACCGTTGGTACCTGGGAAATCGCGCTGGATGATCTAGTCGTTACCGAAGTTCCAAAGAGTGGTTGGAGCGTTTCTTCACACGATGGCGAAAGCGTTGCACTGGATCTAGAGCTCACCCCTGCGCTGATTGCGGCCGGAAATGTGCGTGAGGTAATTAGATTTATCCAGGAGCGTCGAAAGAGTGATGGGCTGGAAATTTCAGATCGTATAAACGTGACCTGGAATGCCACTGATGAAATGGCAGCGGCAATCCAAACTGATCTGGGTCATATTGGCGATGAAGTTCTAGCGCTATCCATGACACGAGATCCTGGTTTAGCAATCACAGATTCTGAGATTGGTGTTGAGGTCGTACTAGTTAAGCAATAACTACAGACCGCGCAATAGCCCCATTAGTAATTGTGTTCCGAAGAAGAGCACGATGAAACTCATATCCAAACTGATTGCACCTAAGCGAAGTGGTGGCACAAAGCGACCAACAAACTTCATCGGTGGATCAGTAATTGTGTAGATAGCCTCTACGAAGTAGAGCAGGATCCCTTTAGGGCGCCAGGTTCTGGAAAACATTTGGACGTAATCAAAAATCAAACGCCCCAAAAGTGCTAGTAGAAAGATTTGAAGAACACTGGCAAGCAGTGAGCCCACGTTCAACATGATCAGCTCTGGTTAAAGAAACTTGCTTGAGCAGCTGCAGACTTATCTTCAGAGCTAACTGAAACATTTGCAGGCGAAAGCAGGAATACCTTCTTTGTTACACGTTCAATAGTTCCGTGTAAACCAAAAGCTAGACCACTTGCGAAGTCAACTAAACGCTTGTGCTCTGATTCATCCATTTCAGTGAGGTTGATGATCACTGGATTTCCCTGACGGAAATGCTCACCGATCGTACGAGCCTCGTTGTAATAACGTGGATGCAAAGTAACGATGCGATCCATCGCTGGAAGATCAAGCTGTGGTGCAACCTCTACAACTGATGAGTGGCGCAATGAACCGACAGAACGTGGTTCGCGAGTCTTAATGCGAACATCACCTGTTGGGGCGATTGCTGGAGTATTCGTAGTTGCTGCTTGTGGAGTATCAAATTCAGGATCATCCATCAAACCAAGGTAATTAGCGACACGGCGCATTGCGTTAGACATGGTTAAAGGTTACCTGTGGGGTGAGCGAGAACCGAGGATTGATGAGCCTACGCGCGCATGTGTCGCACCATGTGAAATAGCTGATTGGTAATCACCACTCATCCCCGCAGATAAAGAATCCGCCTTAGGAAATCTGAGTAAAAACTCATTACGAATCACTGCTAATTGCGAATATGCCTTATCCGGATCCATTTCTACCGGCGGGACGGACATCAGGCCCACCAAGGTATGAACCTTTGATTCCGACACTAATTCGGCCAAACGGTATAGCTGATCTACCCCTGCTCCCCCTCGATTGTGGGCCCCATCCAAGGAAACCTGCAGAAAAATACTTAAGGGGTGTGGCGCAACTCTTTCAATAATTTCAAAATGGCGGGGATCATCTAGAGAGTGAATCACAGAGGCCCAGGATGTTATCGACTTTAATTTATTGCTCTGGATTTGTCCTTGAAAGTGCCAAGTGCCCGACACAACTGCAGACTTTTCTGCGCCTTCGGAATCCCGGTTTTCGCCAAAATCTTTGACTCCTAACTCTTTGAGAATCTGAACATCACTAGAGGGAAAGGTCTTAGTAACGGCGATCAAGGTAACTGGATGCGCGGCAACGGCTGCAATGTTTGCGCGAACCGTTTCAAGGTTGTGTGCAATTTCTTCTTTTCGACTCATAGTGCAACTACCCCAGCAAATCTTCCCGTTGGATTTTGGCGACGGTGAGAAAAATACAGCTCATCTTCAAAGGTGCAGACCGCCGATGCTTCATAAGAAACACCTGCGGCTACTAAATCTGCAATCAATGCTTTCGGCAGATCTAGACCAGGAGTTCCTTTTCGAGTCGTCGCAAATGCACGAGGGTGTTCGGCAATTACATCTTGCTGCATCGCAAAAGGCACTTCATAACAACTGCCACAAATTGAAGGTCCTAAAATGGCATGAAGATCTATTGCGCCAAGTGATCGCATTGTGTGTATGGCCTTAATCGCAATGCGATTGACCAACCCTGCCCGCCCAACATGAATTGCACCAACTACTTCTTTGGAAACCAGCAGCAAAGGAATGCAATCGGCAACCATGACTGCCAAAGAGAGATTTGGTGTGGTGGTGATCAAACCATCACACGTAGGTGTCTGCGCCGTAATCGTTTCCACCACTTCAATGTGGTCGCCATGAACTTGATTCATGAACTGCGCAGCGCCAATCTTCTTGCGATTGGAATCAACAATTACTGGATCATCACCAACATGCAGCGCTAAATTCAATGATTCATAAACGCCAAGGCTTTCGCCTCCGCGTCGATCGGTAAAGAAGTGAGGCAAAGCCTTACTTCATGAAGTCAGGCACGTCGATTTCGTCCTCTGCAACTAACTCTTCAAAGGTCACGCGACGCTTGGGAGTTTCATTGCCTAGATCGAGTGCGACAGAAAGCGGATCATTTGATGCAATTGGGTTGGCCACGCCGCCCAGGGTTGCTGCATCGATTACTGGTGTGGCTACCTTCTTAGGTGCTCCACCTTCAAATCCTGCAGCTACAACGGTGATGCGAACCTCGTCACCTAGTGCATCATCAATTGTTGTTCCGAAAATGAACTTAGCGTTTGGATGAACCGCTGACTGAACCAGCTCGCACGCTTCATTAACTTCAAAGAGACCTAGATCTGATCCGCCAGAGACTGAAAGAAGTACTCCCATAGCTCCATCAATTGAGGCTTCAAGGAGTGGACTTGAAATCGCTAGTTCGGCTGCACGAAGTGCACGATTTTCACCGCGGGCAGAACCAATACCCATTAACGCCGAACCTGCTCCAGACATAACAGCCTTAACATCTGCAAAGTCCAAGTTAATCAAACCAGGTTGCGTAATGATCTCAGTGATTCCCTGTACGCCAGAAAGCAATACTTGATCTGCACTCTTGAATGCATCGGCCAAAGTAATTGTGCGATCTGAAATTGCGAGCAAGCGATCATTAGGAATAACAATTAATGTGTCTACCTCTGCGCGCAATGCTTCGATACCAACATCTGCTTGTGCTGAACGAAGTTTTGCTTCAAAAGAAAATGGTCGGGTTACTACACCAATAGTTAAGGCACCAATATCTTTTGCAATCTTTGCAACAACAGGTGCTGCACCTGTTCCAGTTCCGCCACCTTCACCTGCAGTTACAAACACCATATCTGCACCGCGTAAAATTTCTTCAATGTCATCTGCATGATCAAGTGCAGCTTCGCGTCCCTTGTCTGGATCCATTCCCGCACCAAGACCGCGCGTTGTCTTACGACCAATATCTAATTTCACATCTGCATCACTCATTAACAAATGTTGTGCATCTGTGTTAATTGCAATGAACTCGACGCCCTTTAAACCGACATCGATCATTCGATTAATAGCGTTAACTCCACCGCCACCAATGCCGACGACTTTGATGACCGCTAAATAATTCTGTGGTGAAGCCACGTTAATCCTCCTTATGAACCGTAAACCTCAAGTTGAGGCTTACAATTCACTACTTTTCGATAAGGCGAACTTAAAGTGCATGAGGGTGATTATCAAACACCGACATGAATTGATTAACGTGTCGCAAAAATTGGTTTTTTTTTAAAAAATCACTTAACGATTGGTGCACGTGGTGCCGAAACATCGACCCTCTTAATATCTGCATTTTCCGGAAGCGCAATCAGAGCCCTATAAACCTTTAGTTTTAACTCATTTTCTGAGTCACTTCCCCATCGAATTTGAATATCTTTGCCATTGTTTTGAGTTAACAAAACCAGGGCCCCAGTGCTGCGAACCTTAACAACCGTCAAGGATGACTTGAGCTCATCAGGTAATTGCGTTAAGAAGTTAACAGCCTTTTTAGCATCTTCAAGATTTGCCGCTTCAATCTGAATCAATCCCTCTGGCCGGTTGCCTTGCGGCACAAAACTTGCAGCGGTTGAGTCGATAACTTGATTTTCAAAAGTTGCGATAGGAGTGCGCGATGTAAGTTCCACTACAACTTTCCCATTGATCCAGTTACGTGAAACGTCAGCTGACTTAACCCAATCAAGTTTTTCCAATTGAGTGGCTATCGCTCGTGGTTCAACTCGTGCCAATTTCTGCCCCTTGATAATTCCCGTACTCAAAGGTTTGGTACTGCCAATTACTTCTACTGACGAAACTGTGAATAAAGTTGAATAGCCCAACACATAGGTGGATCCCGCCAGTAGAGCTATGACTATCGCAGCAATCAAAGAGCGCTTCATTTAAGCAAAACGCCTAGTTAAGCCTTCAACAATGATTGGGGCTAGCGAACTCACATCTCCCGCACCTAACGTCATTATGACATCACCAGGTTGGGCATCTGCGATCACTGAATCTGTTACCTCTACAAAGTTAGGGATGTATTCACCCTTGGTCATCTTTGAGGTAATAATCTTCGAGTTAACTCCTTCGATTGGTTTTTCACTTGCTGCATACACTTCAAGCAGTATTGCTCGGTCAGCAACATTTAGTTCGGCGGCAAACTGCTCGGCAAATGCTTTAGTCCTGGAGTAGCGATGTGGCTGGAAAATTACGATTAATCGGCCAGCATCTGCAAAACGTCGCGCAGCTTCAAGGGTCACATGTATTTCAGTCGGATGATGGCCATAATCATCAATCACTCGGATACCGTGAACAGTTCCCTTTACTTCAAACCTACGACCTGTCCCCCGAAAGCTTCCCAAGCCAGTCAATAGCTCTGCTGGTGGGAAGCCCAGTTTTAAACCTGTTGCTAAAACGCCGGCCGCATTTAATAAATTGTGATGGCCGGGTACTTGCAGTTCGATGTGGCCAACGCTCTTACCCTTCCAAATCGCTCTAGCGCGAGAGCCCATAGTGAGCAGTTCTATCTGATCAATGTGTAAATCGGCAGTTTCATTGACGCCATATGAAATCAATTCGATTGAAGAAAGGGTGTCAGCCAGTGCAACTGCGCCTACATCATCTGCGCAGTAAGTAAGGAATCCGCCGCTTTGAATGGTGGCGGCAAAATCTCTAAAGGCTTGGGCAACTGATTCGGCGGTTTCAAAGAAATCAACATGATCATGTTCAACATTTGTAACTATGGCAGCAAATGGGTGATATTCAATGAAGGAACCATCGGATTCATCGGCTTCTGCAACAAAGATTTCACCCGTTCCACGATGTGCATTTGATCCGGAAGCGGTAATTGTTCCGCCGATAGCAAAGGATGGATCTGCCCCACATGCTTGCAGCGCGACAGCAAGCATCGATGAAGTAGTTGTCTTGCCATGAGTACCAGCAACGGCAACACTCTTTGATTGCGACATCAAAACCGATAACGCGCCTGCTCTGGTCAAAATAGGAAGTTTTAACTCCAGGGCACGTAAACGTTCTGAATTGGAATCTGAAATTGCATTTGAATACACCACAAGATCAGAACCATCAACATTTTCTGCGCTATGCGATGTCGAAACCGTTGCACCGAGTGCAGACAAGGCAGTTACAACAGAGGAATCTTTAGCATCTGAGCCGCTGACAGTTATTCCGTGAGACAAAGCGATTCGCGCCAGACCGCTCATGCCAGCTCCACCGATTCCGATGAAATGCACACGCTTGCCGATAAGTGATGTCAGTTGTGGCTTCATGATTTCAAGGCAAACTTGGTCAGGGCAACAATTTTTTGTGCGGCGTCAAGGTCTTGATCATCTCCATCAATTGGCGCGTTAGCGGCAGCGACTAACAATCTATCGATATGGGCAGCAATGAATTCAGAAGTGAACTCTTTTTGAGTGATGACTTCAGCCCGACCTTCTGCGACCAATGATGCAGCGTTGACGAACTGTTCTCCATTTCCAATGGGCAGCGGCACAAAAAGAGCGTATCGACCCAAAGCCCTAAATTCGCTACAGGTCACCGCGCCGCTTCGGGCAATAATTAAATCAGCTGCTAAATAAGCATCTGCCATGGCATCAACATAGGCAACTGGCTTGTAGCCACCTTGTGACTCTGGCAAGGCATTAAGTTTTCCAACTGAGTGAAGTACTGAGATTTCCTTGTGATTAAATATTGCAACGCTGTTACTGACAATTGCATTTATTGCCATTGAACCTTGAGAACCGCCCATAATGAAAACAAGTGGCCGATCTGCAGGAAAGCCCAAGCGCGACTTGGCAGCACTTCGTGCACTCGCCCAGTTACTTGCCGAAGCAGCACAAGCATTGGCAACATCTGAGCGAAGCGGTAAACCTGCCAGCAGCGCATCTGAAAACTTTCCTGATTCCACCGGATGAGCAACTGCAAGATGTGAAGTAAAGGCTGCGCCTAGTCGATTGGCCCAACCTGGCTTTGCGTTGGCTTCATGAATCACAATTGGAGTGCGTGAAAGAGTTGCAGCCAAATATGCCGGTGCGCTGACATAACCGCCAAAGCCAATAAGAACATCGGCCTTTTTTGCCACCTTCATTGCTGAAAGCACTGATGAAACTAAATCAAATGGTATTCGTAGCCATGACACAGAAGGCTTTCTAGATATTGTGACTTTAGGGATAACGCGTAGTTCAAAACCTGCGGCAGGCACAAGTGTGTTTTCAAGTCCGCTCTTTGTTCCCAAAAAAATGCAGGTATCGCTCGGATTCGTTTTCATCCATTGACGTGCAACAGCAAGTGCCGGTTCGATATGTCCTGCGGTGCCTCCACCAGCCAGAACTACCGTAGCCATTTGATTCCCGTCTCTTGTAATCCTTTATAGATTACTGGGTCTCTACGCGCTGCACCTAAAACAAACCCGATTCCCATGTATGTCGCAACCAACGCAGAACCACCATAAGAAACAAGTGGCAGGGTTACACCAACTACCGGCAAGACACTTATTGCAGAACCGACGTTAAGGACTATTTGAATTGCAAACCAACAACCAAGTCCTGCAGATACATATCGCACCATAGGATCACTTGCGCGTAATGCTAATTTAAAGATTGAAAACAACAGCAGAGCTAACAAAAGTAAGGTGGCTAACGTTCCAAATAAACCAAGCTCTTCACCAATTACTGAGAAAATAAAATCCGTGTGAGCTTCTGCAAGATTTCCCCATTTTTGGCGACTTGCGCCAAGACCCACACCGAAAAGGCCACCACTGGCTAGGCCCAACAAACTATGTGCCGGCTGCCAACCCGAGAATTTGTATTGATCTTCAGCAAATGGATTAAGGAAAACTGCAAAACGTTCTGCGCGATATGGAGATGTCAAAATCAAAACTGCCAGTGCTGCCAAACCTGCAGCTATACCAATTCCAAATAGGCCGATGCGCAAACCTGAAACCCACAACAATCCAGCCAAGATAAAGGCAAACACCGAGGCAGTGCCCAAGTCGCGACCTGCCATCACCAAAACCATGCACAGCAAGAAGGCTGGCCCAATCAAAACAAGAACATTGCTATGAATCGCACCGGCACGTTCTCGAATTGCCAGCATGTGTCCTGCCCACAAAATCATCAAGAACTTTGCGATCTCACTGGGCTGAACATCGACAATTCCAAGACTGATCCAGTTGTGATTACCGTTGACGCTCTTTCCGATAAGTTGGACAAGCACCAAAAGAACGACTGAAATCAAGACACCAAAGCGTGCGATGACTTTCCATTGACGAAGTGACAACCGCGATAAGACCCATGCCATTGGTAGCGAAATCAACAGAAATAGAAATTGTCGGATCACGACTCCATACGTTGTACCGCGCGAGCCCAATGAATAAATCGATGAAGCAGAAAAAACCATAATCAAACCTAAAAGACTTAAAGCCAAGGTGCTGCCCAGCAGCATGTAATAAAGATTTACCGGCTTAGTGAAAAGAGTTTCCTTACTCTTCATGAGCAATTACCTTTCTGACCGCCGCAGCAAATCTATCTCCGCGATCTGCGTATGAAAGGAATTGATCCATGGATGCGCATGCTGGTGCCAACAAAACCGCATCCCCTGACTCTGCGTGCTGTGAAGCTGCAGTAACAACTGATTCCATCAATAAATTTGAATCCGCTCCGCGGGTATAGTCATTTGGAGAATCAATAAGGACTCTAGGAATATTAGGCGCGTACTTGATCAAAGCGGCTTCAATCAACCCACGATCTTGGCCAATAAGAATTGCTGCCTTAATTCTTGGGGCGCATCTTTCAATAAGCGAATCCATATCCGCACCTTTTGCCAATCCCCCTGCGATCCACACAACTGAAAGGTGCGACATTAATGAGGCCGCGGTTGCATGCGGATTAGTGGCCTTGGAATCATCGACCCAGGTAATGCCATCTGCTTCATGAATTGTTTCAATGCGGTGGCGACCTGGACGAAAGGCTTGCAGCGCTTTTTGAATCACTTCGTGAGGAACATTAATTGCGCGTGCCAATCCGGCTGCTGCTAAAGCGTTAGAAACATTGTGCGGAGCCATTGGAACTATGTCGGCTAGTTCGCAAATCATTGATGCTTGCTGCGGATCGGTAACAAAAGCGCGATCTACCAGCAACTCTTCGACAACTCCGATTTCACCTGGAGCTGGGGTGTTAAGTGAAAAGAAAACCTTGTGCCCAGTAAAGCGATTTGCCCGGGTTACTACAGCCCCATCATCAGCGTTAAGAATTGCAACATCTGTGCGATCTAGAATTGAAAACTTGGCATCAGCGTAGGCATCAAAGCTTCCATGCCAATCCAAGTGATCATCAGCAATGTTCAAAATTGCAGCAGCCTGAAATTGTGCTTGTCTGGCCCAGTGCAGTTGAAAACTTGAAAGTTCCAAAACCAAAACATCATAGGCATCAGCTCGATCGATTGCATCAATCACAGTGTCACCCACATTGCCACAGGCAGTTGCGTTGATTCCTGCTGCCTTTAAAATTGCTGCGGTCATTTCAACTGTGGTTGTCTTGCCATTGGTGCCAGTAACTGCAATCCACTTTTGGTGCGGTGCGCGCATTGAACGCAGATTCCAAGCAATGTCAATTTCATTAAAAAGTTCTAGCGAACTATTGAGAACCTTCACTACTAATGGGTGATCTTGACGCCATCCAGGGGAAATCACTGCCGCATTAAAATCATGCACATCGACCGCTTCAGGTTTAATGGCACCAACTGTGTTGTCATCTGTAAGTGTCACTTCCGCGCCTTGCGTTTTTAGGAAGCGAGCAACTGAGTTTCCAGTTACTCCGGCACCTAGAACCAGAAACTTTTTATCAGCAAAGTCGGTAGACATGAATTATTTGACAACCCATTGCGCGTAGAAAAGTCCAAGACCCATCGCAACGCATAATCCCGCGATGATCCAGAAACGAATAACGACAGTGATTTGAGCCCAACCAATTAACTCGAAGTGGTGATGCAGTGGCGCCATTTTAAAGACGCGCTTTCCGCCACTGATCTTGAAGTACGCGGTTTGAATCAAGACAGACATGGTGATGATGACAAAGAGCCCACCCAGTGGAATTAGAAGCAATTCAACGCGCAAAGTTGCTGCTAATCCTGCGATTGCACCACCTAGAGCAAGGGAACCTGTATCTCCCATAAATATCTTGGCTGGCGGAGTGTTCCACCATAAAAATCCAGTACAGCCGCCGGCAAATGCTGCAGCCAGAACTGCAAGGTCCAGTGGATCGCGAACTGCATAACAACCAGCGGTTGCATTAAGCCCACAACTTTGGCCGAACTCCCACACACCAATCAAAACAAAAGCTAAAAATGTCATGATGGATGCACCAGTTGCTAATCCATCTAGACCATCTGTCAGGTTTACTCCGTTGCTAGCTGACATCACCATCAAAATGATAAAAATAACTACAAGTGCTGGGCCTAAGTAAATTGTTGTTTCACGAACACCTGACAAGTATTCGGAAATCGGAGTCAGCGAATCTTTATCAGCAAACTGTAATCCAAGGTAAGCGAAAATTCCGGCAGCAATGGCTTGTCCAAGAAGTTTGTAGCGACCAGGTAAGCCACGTGAATTTTGACGCGAAACTTTGAGCCAATCATCAAGAAAACCAATAAAACCTAAAGCAACGACTAAACCAATTACCAAAATCGCAGAAACGGTCACCGCGTTTCCTGTCACAAGGTGTGCAAACAGGTAGCCAAGGATCGCAGCAAGAATAAAGATGATTCCACCCATAGTTGGGGTTCCATGTTTTATGTGGTGGCTGCTTGGACCATCTTCACGAATAATTTGTCCATACCCTTTGCGCGCAAGTGCGCCAATCAGAACGCGAGTTCCAAAGATCGAAAAGATCAGTGCGAAAGCACCAGCAATCAGGATCTGTCTCAACTTTCAACTCCGCTCTTGTCTAACCACAAGCTCTCTAGCTTCTGAGCCAAAACTTCAAAACCTTCGGAACGAGAAGCTTTTACTAAAACTACATCTCCTGCAGAGAAGTGATCTGTCATGGATAGGCACTCATCAATACTTACGTAATGGTGAATTTCCATCTCTCCTAACGAGTCTCCGTATTCCGGAGCACCAATCGCAACCAAATGATCAATTCCGAGCTCCTGAGCAAGGGTGCCAATCCCCGCGTGAAGTGAAGTGCTTGACTCGCCGAGTTCATGCATTTTTCCGAGGAAAGCCCAGGACTGGCCACCACGTTCCTGCGCAAAAAGAACCAGAGATCGCAGGGCCGCCGACATAGATTCAGGATTGGCGTTGTAAGCATCATTGATCAGTAAAAGTCCAAAGAGATCATGTATTTCCATGCGCCACTTACTGGAGATCTCAGCAGTTGATAAGGAGCTAGCGATTAATTCGATTGGAAGTTCTAGGGCGGTACCAACTGCAGCCACCGCTAGAGCGTTTGCTATGTGATGCTCACCAACTAATCTCATTCCAACTGCATCACGACCTGCCGGGGTAACTAAGTCAAAGTGTGGTCTACCTTCGCGGATTTCGACTTCGGTCGCGCGGATTTCACAACCGCTACCAAATCTGATTGTTCGTCCAGAATGTAATGATTCCATCGCTGGTGTGTACAAGTCGTAGTTACCAAGAACTGCAATTCCGTCTTCAGGCAAACTTTGGATAAGTTCAGATTTAGTTTCAGCGATTGCTTGGACTGATCCAAACTCTCCAAGGTGGGCAGTTCCAACTGTTAGAACAACTCCGATATTTGGCGCAGCGATACCGCACAAACGCGCAATATCCCCCGAGTGCCGAGCTCCCATTTCCAAGATACAGAATCTAGTTTTTTCATCGCATTCAAGCAATGTGATTGGCAATCCAAGGTCGTTGTTAAATGAACCGGCTGGAGACACTGTGGGGCCAGCTACAGACAACATATGTGACATTAAATCTTTGGTACTTGTCTTTCCTTGAGAACCAGTTATCCCGATGACAGTTAGGTTAGTTAAACGTTTGCGAACAAAGGTAGCCAGTATCGAAAGGGCTTCGATGACATCGTCAACGACGATGCAGGGACCATCGATGCGCTTAGTTGTCAATGAAAACATCGCACCGGCTCGATATGCATCGGCTGCAAAATCGTGTCCATCTACAACTTCACCTTGTAATGCTAAGAAGATGCATCCTGGAACCGCTTTGCGTGAATCAAAAACTGGAGCCTTGGAAACAAGTAAGTCTTTGTCGCAGTGCATTTCGCCGCCGACTAAAAGACCTATTTCACCCGCTGTTAATGTGATCATTTCTTATCTTCAATCGCTTTAGCTAGTTCGATGCGATCATCAAATGGGTGTACGACGCCGTTTATCTCTTGTCCCTTTTCGTGGCCTTTGCCCAAAACAATCACTAGATCGCCATCATTAGCTTGATTGACTGCAGCTCTAATTGCCGCTGAACGATCCTCAATAACCTCACTTGGTGCCTGAATATCTAAGCCAAGTGTCATCTGTACCAAAATCGCATCTGCTTTTTCTGAACGCGGATTATCGCTAGTAAAAATCGCCACATCTGCGCCTTCATGCAGCGCCTTACCCATCAGCGCCCTCTTAGACGCATCGCGATCACCGCCACAGCCAAGCACGGCAATAACTCGACCATCGCTGATTTCATGCGCTGTTTCCAAAACACGCGTTACTGCATCTGGAGAATGTGCGTAATCAACCAGTGCAGTGAAGTTTTGCCCCAGGCGCACTGATTCAAGTCGCCCAGCCGCTCCAGTTAACGCAGGCAAGATCGCCGCAATATCTATCGGATCAATTCCACTTTCAGTAGCAATTGCTACCGCCATCAAGAGATTGTCAAAGTTGTAGCCACCATGAAGATGAACTTTTCCTTCAATCAGGATGCCCCCGCTACCCCTAATTGCAACATGCGCACCAACATAATCCTTAGTTATTGATGCATAGTGCCACTTTGCACTTTGATCGTGACGAGAAACTGTCATAACTGGCAGCTCAGTCATTTCTTTAAGTTTGATTCCGTAGGCATCGTCGATATTGATGACTGCTAAATCTGCGAATTCAAAGGAAAACAACTTGGCCTTGGTTTCAAAATAAGCTTCCATCGTTTTGTGAAAATCAAGGTGGTCTTGCGAAAGGTTTGTAAATGCCACTACAGCAAAGTGGCTGCCGCGAATTCTTTCTAAAGCTATTGCGTGGCTAGAAACTTCCATCACTAGATTGCGCATATGACGCTCGCGCATGATTGCCGATAATGCCTGCAAATCGCTACTTTCAGGTGTGGTTCTTTTGCTCGCGATAACTTCGTCGCCAATACGCGTTTCTACAGTTCCAATAAGTCCGCTTTCGCGACCAGCTAATGACATGATCTGGTGCAGCAAAGTTGTAACGGTTGTCTTGCCATTAGTTCCTGTCACTCCAACGCTATACAGATCGCGCATCGGTTCGCTATAAAACCAGGCACTGATTACTCCCGCTGCGCGACGTGGATTGCTGCTAACAATGACTGGAACGCCAGAAACCTTGGCTGCTCCGACTTCATCCGTCAGTACCCCGATAGCACCACGTGCGATTGCATCTTTTGCATATTCGGCGCCGTGTGTCTTTTCACCTGGCAATGCCACAAAAAGGTCACCTTCTTGAACGCTATTACTTGAAAGCGTGATGCCAGTTACAACTGTTGCTGAATCTCCAGTTAATTGGGCATTAGCAACTGCTGCAACTGATTCAAGCGTTCTTTTGAACTCTTCAATTGGTCTTGTCACTTGCTGCCTTCTTATCTGCAATCAATTTTCTTTCAGCAAGAAGTGCTTTTTCAGTCAATGGAATTGAATCAACCACGGCACCTGTTGGTGCGATTCCCTTTGATTGAAGGACAAATGACATTACCTTCTTAAAGACAGGACCGCCTAAGTATCCACCCCAGTGTATTCCCTTTGGATCTTGAATAGTTACTGAAATTACGTATGCCGGCTTGTCAGCTGGCGCAAAGCCAATAAAGGATGCTGTGTATCCACGGTAGCAGCCACATGTGTCATCAATACGTTGTGCTGTTCCAGTCTTTCCAGCAACGCGGTATCCAGGAATCGCTGCAGATGGTGCCGTTCCATTTGCAGAAACTACGCTCTCCATCATCAAACGCATTTTTGCCGCAGTTTCTGGACTAATCACTCGAACGCTCTCGCGAGTTGCAGATGGTGTGTAATTTCCACTGGAATCACTTGTTCCTGCAATTACAGTTGGAGAAACGCGAACGCCGTCATTTGCAAGTGTTGCAAATACACTTGTTGCCTGCATCGCAGTTACTGAATAGCCCTGTCCGAAAGCCACAGTTGGCGCAGTAGTGCCAGACCAATCTGCAACCTTTGGAAGAATTCCACGTGATTCGCCCGGTAGTCCTGAGCCAGTCTTTGTGCCAATTCCAAACTTTGTTAAATATTCGTACAGCTTGTCATTAGAAATCATTTCACCAATTTTGATGGATCCTGTGTTACTTGATACCGCAAGAATCCCGGCAGTTGTTAAACGCTGCGTTGGATGTGGCTCATGATCTTTAAATACTTTAGTCGAACGCTTTAACTTGTCTGGAATCGTTAATACTGTTTCAGGAGTAATTTTCTTTTCATCCATGGCTGCGGCAACCGTCATAACTTTTCCAGTTGAACCTGGCTCGTAAACATCAAGGACCGATGGGTTACGCATAGCTATAAGAGAAACCTTGGTTGTGTCATTTGGATCAAATGTTGGAGCAGTAGCGTGTGCCAAAATGTGGCCAGTCTTTGGATCCATGACAATTACAGTTCCACTGAGAGCGCGCGTAGATTTAACAACATCTGCAATTGCCTTTGAGGCTACCCACTGAATATCTCGGTCTACAGTTAAGCGAACTGAAGTACCTGATTGTGCTGGGATAATTTCGGATTGTGAACCAGGAATTTCAGCCTTGTAACCATTGGCATATGAATACTTACCATCGACACCTTTGATCATAGAGTTCATACTTGATTCAAGTCCCGTGGCACCAACACCGTCGTGATTTACGAAGCCAATTAAAGATGCAATTAAATTTCCAGATGGATACTCGCGTACATAACTGCGCTCTGGAAAGAAACCGATGATTCGATCAGGGCTCATGGCCTTAAATCGTGAGTTGTACTGGTCTAGCGCTGCCGAAAGCTTGAGCCAGGTTGCAGGTTTTGCATTGCGGGCAACCATGTTCCACTTACGAGTACCGGTGAGAGACTCTTGAACTTCTTCAACTTTCATTCCCAGAATAGGGGCAACAAATACTGCAACCTTGGCCGGGTCAGTGATTTGGGTTTGATCTACGACAATGCTTGTTGCGGCAACACTACGAGCGAAGGTAACTCCATTAATGTCGGTGATGTCTCCACGAGGTGCTTGAAGAGTTCTTACCTTTTCCATTTCATTAACGGCACGTTCACGATAGTCCCCCGCTTGTAGAGCTTGAACTTGAACTAAACGAAGACCAAACATAAACATCACAAGTGCAAGGATTAGAACCAGACCTCTGATTCTTTTATGCGCTAATGAAAAATTACCCATTTTTAACCGGTACCTCAATAACTGGCTTATCGAGAGATAAGAAAGTTGGATTTTCTGAAGGCTTCATGCCTAATGCTGTTGCAGATTTTGCAAGAGCCTCTGGGGAAGAGAGCTTGTCAATCTGTCGTGCA
>Ga0208598_1000141_pt1 | contig 24582 bp, 17 predicted proteins | sample LakMenEpi22Jun12_FD_150726 | JGI IMG/M metagenome (GOLD analysis project Ga0208598, IMG submission 150726) | Freshwater microbial communities from Lake Mendota, WI - 22JUN2012 deep hole epilimnion (SPAdes) | ecosystem: Environmental > Aquatic > Freshwater > Lake > Epilimnion/Euphotic zone ... | reverse complement strand
GAGAGCGGGTTTAAAAATTCGCGCTGCTTTCCACTGCTTCGAAAGTTCTTCTTGGTTTTTCCAAACACCTACGCCCAGTCCGGCGAGAAAGGCAGCTCCCATGGCCGTGGTCTCGGTAATGACCGGGCGAATCACATTGCAACCGAGTAGATCGGCCTGAAACTGCATCAGCGTATCATTGGCAGTGGCACCGCCATCTACACGAAGCTCGCGAATGGGAATCGCTGCATCGGCCTGCATGGCTTTTAGCAGGTCGGCCGACTGGTAAGCAATGCTGTCGAGTGCCGCTCTTGCAATATGGGCATGATTGGTGCCTCTGGTAAGTCCGAACAAAGCGCCTCTGGCATGGGCATTCCAATACGGAGCCCCCAGTCCTGAAAACGCAGGTACCACATACACTCCATCACTGCTCTTTACGGTGGCGGCCAACTTTTCTATATCGGGTGCACTGTGAATGACCTTTAATTCATCGCGTAACCATTGCACTACCGCCCCACCAATAAAAACAGAGCCCTCTAAGGCATAGGTGGTCTGACCGTTGATCTGCCACGCAACGGTGGTGAGTAATTGATTCTTGGATTGAATGGCCTGCTGCCCGGTATTCATCAACATAAAGCACCCGGTGCCATAGGTATTTTTGACCATGCCCTCTTCAGTACACAGTTGACCGAATAGCGCTGCTTGCTGATCGCCCGCTACCCCCGCAATGGGAATACGCACCCCGGGAATAACGCTACACTCACCGATCGGCCCCGAACTGGGGTATACGGTAGGTAACACCGAGGCAGGAATATCGAAGAGTTCGAGTAGTTCCGCATCCCATGTAAGCGTATGAATATTGAAAAGCAGCGTTCGTGAGGCATTGCTTACATCGGTCGCATGTACGGCCCCTTTGCTGAGTTTATAGATCAGCCAACTGTCGATGGTGCCAAAAGCCAGTTGACCGGCAGCTGCTTTTTGACGCGCGCCGGGCGTATGATCTAAGATCCATTTTAACTTGGTGGCAGAGAAATATGCATCGAGTATCAGTCCGGTCTTTTGTTGCAAAACAGAGGCCTTTCCTTCTTTTCGTAATTGATCGCAATAGGATGCCGTGCGGCGGTCTTGCCACACGATGGCAGGGGCTATGGGTTCTCCGGTCGTTTTATCCCAAACCACGGTGGTCTCTCGTTGATTGGTAATGCCAATGGCTGCGACCTCATGTGGATCGATACGGGCTTTGGTCAGGGCCTCTGCCAACGTGGCGAACTGCGTTTCCCAAATCTCGTGGGCATCGTGTTCTACCCATCCGGGTTGTGGATAGTATTGTTTGAATTCTTTTTGTGCGACGCCCAGCATATCACCCTGCTCATTAAAGAGGATGCTGCGGCTGCTGGTCGTGCCTTGATCGAGCGCAAGAATAACGGGCATGCAAATCGGTTGGTCTCTCTAAGATAAGTAATCAAAAGTCAAGACCCATCGCAAAATAGTACATGGGCTTTCCTTTAAAGAAGCCATTCATCTGCCAGGCTGCGTCCAATTTTAAGAAGTAGCCCAGCAGTGTGCTGCGAGCCCCGAAGCCATAGCCACCGGCCAGCGGTCCGACGCCTCCGGCTTTTACCCGCAGGGTAACGGGTGCAGAGCTGTACGAAACATAGGGTCTCTCTAATTTATCGTAGGCTCCGTTCCAGGCAGTGCCGAGGTCAACGAATTGTACGATCTGCAGATTGCGTAAAAACGCATTGTTGATAGGGCGATTAAAGAAGCTGCTGAAGATGGGGGCTCTGATCTCGCTGTTGATGACGAGCGCATTGTTTCCGTTGGCCACATTTTGTTTGAAGCCGCGTAAGTTAACGGCCAGTGATTCAAAGGCATATTCCGCGTCGCGGTCAGGCACGTTGGCCGGATCGAAATACCGATACGAGCCATCTTGTTTTCTATTCTGACCGAACATGAGCCAATTGTCGACCCCTCCCAGGTAATAGATGAACTTCTGCGATCCCCAAGAGAAATCGGCAGCGGCCCGCACGGCCCAGGTGATATTTCGGTAGATGGGTAAGAAGTGACGCGCATCGAATCCTACGTTCATGGTGTAAGGAAGAGATTGAAAGGTATTCTTTGCATTGCTGCCAATCTGTGCGTTGTAGTCGAAATAGAATTTATAACGAAGTCCGTTCCAAATATTGAGTGCAGGCGAGATGGCGTCGTCGTGCACCAGCTCGATGTGCACCAGTCCATAGCGTAGCACATTATCGGTCCCTTTAAGGGATTGATTGGGGTAGACCGGGTTGGCCAGCTTAACGTAGCGATCACTGCGATAAGCGGCGTTGATGCGAAGACTTCTGACCTTGTTGAAAGGATAGCTGACGGTGGCCTGGTACAGATTGGAATGAAGTTTAGTGTCGAAGAAAATCGAATCGTTGTACAGCGGAGGATTCTTGAGCGTATTGCGGTAATAGGTAATGCCGTAGTCGAATCGTTTTTTCAAGTACTGGGTAGTAAAGATGTATTCGTTGGCATCGAGGTTGGGACTAATGCGAAGCCCGCCCGCAAACTTCAGGTCTTCCATCAGATCAGATGTGCCTAGTCGTAAGATTCCATTGAGCGGATTGTTATTGCTCAGCTGAATGGGCCCATACCCGCCCTGATAGGGTTGATAACGGGTCACCAGTACGTTGTTGTTGAATCCGCTGACCAGATAGTCGTTGAAGAATTTGGGTGGACGGTATTCGAAGATCTTGGAGCGACTGCTCTTGCGTGCTACCGCACCGGCAGCGGGCGTGGATGTATTAACAGGTTCATCTTCGAATCCGCTGCTAAATACATTATTGGGCTTTGCAGGTTTGATGCTCTCGGGTATGGGAGCCGCAGCAGGAGCGGTTCGTCGGATCGATTTTTTTTCTTCTTCGATCAGCTTTCTCATGTACTCGCTGGGGCGGGCTGTTATATTTCTTCTACGAAGGGCATTTTCGTCTACTTTGAGGCGATAGAGCAGTTTGGCATCACCCAAGCGCACCACTTCGCTTACTTGTTGATTATCGCCGGCAGTGCGGGTTTCGAGCAGACTGCTCTGGTAGTTGGTGATCGGAAACACATAGGCCGAATCGAGCGTGACCGATACGAATCCAACCGAATCGATATCTGTTTTATCCCACTCTTTGAGCACGCTGTCTACATCGCTGCGGGGCGGATTGCGCAGCACTTCGTCTCCTATAAAGACCAGTGTATCAAGCCCGGCTCTTTCGGTGCTGAAGAAGCCGGCATAGCGATTGCCAATACCGTTTTCGTCACTTACGAACGTAAAGTGACTGGTATTGTATTGCGAGGGAAAGCGGGCGTTGCCTTTTGCGAGGTTGGTCAGTTGTGAAATTTGCCGGGTCTCCGACTTGTTCCAGTTATCGACCAAGAAGATATTGTAAGGGCGCTTGGGCATCGGGCCCTCTTCTGTGCGCGCTGTGGCATTGGGGCGCGCACTAGAGAAGATGATACCTGTCTTGCTTGGAAAGGCTACGAAAGAAGGATCGAGGTCGTCGTAAATATCGTTGGTGATCTGTTCAATTTGCTGTTTGTCGATCTTGTAAACATAGATATCGGATTGCCCGCTTCTGACCGCGCTTAAAATAAGCGTGTTGTTATCGAGCATGTACTTCATATCGACTACTTGGTCAAACTTGTCGAAGACCTGCCGGTTGATCTTGATGCCACGGGCCATATCGTACACGAAAAAGTTGATCGACCCTTTGTCGTAGTATAACACCGCCAGTCTTGTGCCCTTGCCATCCCATGCCAGCAGCGGATAGTTAGGATTGCGGTCTTGTTCTCTTGAGAGCACGCCTTGTTTGAGCAGTACATTTCGTTTTACGAAATTCTCCATGAGCACCACCTGAATGCGACCTTGTTTGTATTCGGTGACCGCATAAGAGAAACTGCGGGGCACGGGGTTGGCATTGAAATGATAAAAATCTTTTTTACCGGCGTATTCGCTTACGGCCAGCTGACCGCGGGGCGCATTGCGTCTTCCCTTGATGTCTTTGAAGTAGACGCTTTGCATATCGTTCATGAAATCTTGCAGTACGGCCTTGAATTTCTTCTTGGCTAGTTTGTACGAGGCGCTATTGAGGTTTCGGTATGTGCGAGCCAGGTTCAAAAAGTATGTGACCTTATTCTTGCCGTATTTATCGGCGATGTATTTCCAAAAGGCCTGTCCGGCCAGATCGGGTTTTTCGAAGGCGAATTGATAGAAATTACGGTAGCTCCCTGCCAGCATCACGGCGCGCAGTTCATCATCAAGCGATGTATTCCAGTTCTCGGCAGCGTAGTAGATATAGCCATCGGTCAGCCATTTGGGCAGATCAAGCAGCGCTTGATTGGCGGCATATTCTCCGAGGTCCTCACCAAAGAGCAGATTCTCTACCAGGTTTCGTGCAATACCTTGTCTGATTTGCAGACGCAGGTGCTCACGGTTACCGTCGTAGTAGACGATCATCTTGTTATTGACCAGTTTGGTAAGTCCGCCGGTATTTTGCCAGTCAATTCCCATGCCGATGTTGGATTGCTGCATCTCGTCGTAGTTGTTGTAGATAACGATATTGAGGCGGCGTTGCAAACCGAACTCAACGAATCGTTCTACCGAAGGAAGCTCTGCCTCGGCGATCTGCGAGACAAATTCACCCAGTCCCAATCCATCTTGGCTAAAGTAACTGTTGAAATTATCGCTCTGGTAATACTTCCATTTGAACTTTTGATACTGCACCCGGTTTTGACCGAATTGCACGGTATTGACCTGCGCCTCGGCCAGGGTGGCCGTAGCTGTAAGAACCAACAAGAAGAACCACCGAACTCTGTTCATAGTTATCTTTGTAAATAGACATTAAAAATACGAAAACCCCGCTATGTTAACGCTGGCTTCTCATCTCTTTAACCCGGTTCAGGAAAACACCTACTTGGTCTATAACGACAAAAAAGAGGCGCTCATTATCGATCCGGGTTGTTATTTTCCCGAAGAAAGACAGCAGCTCAGCGACTGGATAGGGCAGTTGGGGCTCAAGCCCGTGTTATTGGTCAATACCCATTGTCACCTCGATCATGTTTTTGGGAATCGCTATGTGCACGAGACCTGGGGGTTGGAATTGCATTTTCATGCGCTTGAGCAAAAGGTGTTCGATTTTGCACCCATGGCGGGAACGGCCTGGAACCTTCCCTTCGACCAGTACGAGGGCCCCGTGCATCACATCAACGAAGACCAGCCGCTTTGGCTGGGAGAGGATCGCTTGCAGGTACTGCTTACACCGGGTCATTCTCCGGGTAGTATCTCGTTGTATTATCCCGAGGGGGGCTGGGTAGTAGCAGGCGATGTACTCTTTAGGGAAAGCGTGGGAAGAACCGATTTGCCCGGTTCCGATTTTAATACCCTGGCCGCCAGTATCCGCTCACAGCTCTATACCTTGCCCGACCGAACCCATGTTCACTCCGGACATGGCATGCCCACCACGATCGGACACGAAAAGCAGCATAATCCCTTCGTGAAGCCCTGACCTACGATCGACTTATTTCTTGTAAAGCATCGAAAGCGAAATCTTTTCTTTTTGCTGCACCACATAGGTAAAAGCAGCCAGTAGAAGGGTCGCCATGGTAAGATTCAATACTGGGTGAGCGAAGTAAAAAAGCAGCGCCCGGTGCAATCCGAAAAACGAGGCGGCCAGTAGCAGATAAAATAAAATTTTTTGGATGGGATAAGGCACGGGGTAGTGCTTTTGCCCCAGCAGATAGCTGCTGATCATCATAAACAGATAGCAACAGAAACTGGCCAGTGCGGCACCCAAATATCCCAGAGAGGGGATCAGGGTCGTGGTGGCTACGATGGTGATGGCGGTACCTCCGATGGTAATGAGTGCGCCGGTAAAATTTTTATTGGTGAGTTTATACCAAATACTAAGGTTGTAGTAGATGCCTAAAAAGATATTGGCCATGGCAATGAGGGGTACCACATAGAGTCCTTCGGTCCAGCGTGCGCGGTCGATCGACTCAAAGAACCATTTGATGACATCGAGATAAAGAGAAAGTATCAGAAACAGAAAACAACAGACGATCACAAAGTAATTCATGATGCGGGCATAGGTTTGGGGTGCATCCTGTTGCTGGCTTCGGTTAAAGAAGAATGGTTCTGCCGCCATCCGAAAGGCCTGCACGGCAATGGTGATCACGATCGAGAGTCGCACGATATTGCCAAATACGCCGAGTTGATGTTTGGCCTCTTCGGCAGGCAGATCGACCACGAACTGATAGAGCAAGCGGCTGAGCATATCATTGGCGATTCCACCCATTCCTACCAGCACCAGCGGCCAGCAGTAAGACATGACTTTCTTGAATAGGACGGCATCGAATTGCAACCGACATGCCATCCATTCTTTTGAGAGTAACAGCAGGCAAAAAAGACTTCCCCAAAAATTGCCGATCAAAAACCACACGATCCCGCTCTCTTGCGATCGATACAACGAAGAAAGGGTCGCATCAGGGTGCGAGGCCAGGTACCTTGGTACAATCCCCAGAAAAATTACCAAGAAAGCAATATTGATGATCACAGATGAAAGTCTGGCGAAAGCATAGCGGCGAGGCCTGTTCTCCTGGCGAAGTTTGGCAAAGGCCAGGGTAGAGAGCGAATCAAAAAATAATATCCCTATCATCCATCGGATGTACTCGGTATGTTCTCCCAGTCTGCCCCATTGAGCCAGGTTGTCTTGAAAGTACCACAGCACAGCACTAAAAAATGTCGAAGAGAAAATGAGCGCCACCGACAGCGTACTATAAAGCCGACCGCGGTCTTCGGTCTGCGCAAAACGGAAGTAAGCGGTCTCGAGTCCGTACGTGTAAATGATATTTAGAAATGCGACCGCGGCATAGACCAGCGTCAGGTCGGCGGTAATGGCTGGCTCTTTAAAAATCAGCGGCAGGCTTAGGTTCATCAGGTACCCTAAAAACCGACTTGCCACACTGGGTACTCCGTACCAAAGGGTCTGCCCGGCCAGTTTTTTGATGCCACTCACTGCAAAATGTTTTGCATAAAGATAGCAGTTCTGTGCATTGATGTGATGTATCTTTAGCCGACAAATTGAGCCCTATGAAAAACCATCTTTTGTTTTTGTTGCTTAGCTGCATTACGGTTAGTTCCTTGTCGGCGCAGGTCTACGAAGGAACCGCCGAGTACGATAAAAAGAAAATGGCCGCCTTTATTGCGGAGTATGCCTACCCTCCCGCGGCAGTGGAGAATGCCATCCTGAAGCGATTTTCCAAACTTGGTTATCGCCCGCGCGAAGAGAAAGGGATCCTAAACAGAGACAAAGGGTTCAATATTTTTGCCGGATCCATTATGCCTGACATTACAGAGGGGCAGGCCGATTTTTTGGTAAAGGTCGAAGGACGTAGTCGCAAAGGAAAGGAGGATGCCGTGCTGACCCTCGTTATTACACAAGGCGGCGAGGCACTGGGCAGAGGCGTTAGTGAATCGCGTGCCGAAAAAGTAAAGGATTACTTGCGCGCACTAAGCCCCGATGTGATCGCGGAAAGTCTGGAGCTAGACATCAAGGCACAAGAAGAGGCCATCGTAAAAGCAGAGAGAAAGTTGGAGTCGCTCAAAAAAGACCAGGCCGAACTGGAGCGCAAACTCGAATTGAATAAACAGTCACAGCGCGATACCGAAAACGAGATCAACGCCAAAAAAGAAGGATTGGAAGTATTGAAATCAAGACGAGTTACTGCGGCCGTGCCAAACTCCGGTCAGTTATAAAACTCGAATCTGTGAGCGTTTTTAAAAAAGCCATCAGCTGATCGGTCTGTTCATTGCTCAGCGCAATACCTTGTCTGAGCAGCGGATCCAGCGTAGCGCTTTGCTGGATCTGAAAACGATAGTGGTTGATGCATTGCTGAATAGAGATGAACCTTCCGTCGTGCATGTAATTTGAGGAGGTGTAGCAATTGCGAAGCGTGGGTACTTTGAATTTCAGTGAATCTTCTTGCGAAAAAGTAATTCGCATTCTTCCCAGATCAGTAAGCAGCGGGTCGACCGGTAATCCAATGTTCCTGAAACTATGATCGGTAAAGAGCGGCTCGCGGTGACAGCTGTTGCAATGCTGTAAGAACAATTGGTAGCCTGCTTGCTCTTGGCCGGTAAAACTGCCTTGCCCTTTTTTTACTTTGTCGTAGCGACTGTTGGCAGAGATCATGGTCGCCGTAAATTGAGAGAGTGCCTTAACGATATGCATAGGCTCGATCGACGCGCTGGCAAAAACCGTTTGAAAAGCTTTTTTGTAGTACGGATCGGCCTCTAGTTTACGAATGATATTGGGAAAAGTCTCTCCCATTTCGTGTTGCCCGGTAATGGGGGCTGTCGCTTCGAGTTCTAGTTTTTCAAATTGCCCGTCCCAATGAAAATAGGGTGACCAGGCTAAGTTGACCAGCACCGGAGCGTTACGAAGCGTATGTGAATCATATACGCCGTGGCTTCGGTCGTGCTCAAAGGTGCCAAAGGAGGCTTGTTGCTCGTGACAAGAAGAACAGGGATGGGCAAGATCGATCGAAAGTCTTTTATCGTAAAAAAGGCGACGGCCCAGTTCGATGCCCTCTTTAGAAAGGGGGTTATCGCCATTGTTATACAGGGGCGCAGGAAATCCTTCTGGCGTGGGTAGTGACACCGGCGTTAGCAGGCGAAGATCCACCGACTTATTGCAACTGCCAAGCAGCCGGGTAAGCAGCACCGCTACGGTCAACAGTAGGGTCAATGAGAGTAATTGCTTTTTCATGCTGCACTATTCTTCGAAAGGACCCCGCGGTCTTTTTCGGTTTAGCTTTACGGTGCTTCTTTGTTTTTTTTGTTCCATTCTTTTTTCAACGGCTCCGCGCGGAGTAGCGGTAGCGATGCGAAGTTTTTTTCTTTTCAGCGCTCCTGCGATCAGCTGCTTTATTTTTTTGATGGCCTCTTCTTTATTGGCCAGCTGTGTGCGGTGGGTCTGGCATTTTACCTGCAGGCAACCCGCATCATTGATACGATTGGCCAGTTTTTCGCGGATCTGCGTTATCTGAAATGTCGACAGGGCACGGGTATTGACCAGATCGAGCGAGGCCAACACCGCTGTTTCTACTTTGTTGACGTTTTGCCCGCCTTTGCCACCACTTCTGCTTGTTGTGATCCGGATCTCCTTGATAAGGGGCTCAAAATTCATTTGTACATTTACCAACGTCAAATTTAACCTATTTATGCGAGCGGTTATTCAGCGCGTAAGCGAAGCTTCCGTTACAATTGAGGGTTCCGTCTACTCCTCGATCGGACCCGGCTTACTGGTACTGCTCGGTATTGAAACCCTCGATAGCAAAGAAGATATCGAGTGGCTCAGTACAAAAATTGTGCAGCTGCGAATTTTTAACGATGATGATGGCCACATGAATCGATCGTTGCAAGAACTGGAGGGCGAGATACTGCTGGTCAGCCAGTTTACCTTGCATGCGGCTACCAAAAAAGGCAACAGACCATCTTTTATCAGGGCAGCGCGTCCGGAGCAGGCCCAGGAATTGTACCAGCAGATGGCCACGCAGCTTCGCACCCTCATCGGTCCTCGGCTCAAGACCGGGGTATTTGGGGCCGACATGAAGTTGTCGCTTTGCAACGACGGGCCCGTTACCATTTGTATAGACACGAAAAACAAAGAATAGTATGACCTTGCAAGAAGCCCAGCAACAGGTGGACCAATGGATCCACACGCACGGGGTTCGCTATTTTAGCGAGCTGACCAACATGGCCATTTTGACCGAAGAGGTAGGAGAGCTGGCCCGGATTATGGCCCGCCAATATGGTGACCAGAGTTTTAAGCCAACAGAGACAAAAAAAGAAATGGCCGAAGAGTTGGCCGATGTGCTTTGGGTGCTGCTTTGCATTGCCAATCAGACCGGGGTCGATCTGACCCAGGCCCTGCAAAACAGTTTTGAGAAGAAAACACTTCGCGACAAAGATCGGCATCAACAGAACGAAAAATTACACTAGCCCGTTAGGGTTTATATTTGCATACTATGGCCAATGATACCCAACTGTTTCAGGCAATAATTTCTCATGCCAAAGAGTACGGATTTATTTTTCCCAGCAGTGAGATCTACGATGGACTGCAGGCTGTCTACGATTATGGTCAAATGGGCTGCGAGCTCAAAAAGAATATAAAGGACCACTGGTGGAAGTGCATGACCCAGCTGCGTGAGGATGTGGTCGGTATCGATGCCGCTATTTTTATGCATCCCACCACTTGGAAGGCCAGCGGACACGTAGATAATTTCAATGATCCCATGATCGATAACCGCGATAGTAAAAAGCGCTACCGGGTCGATCATTTGATAGAGGCGCATGCCGAGCTGTTAAAAGCTGACGGAAAAACCGAACTGGCTACGCAATTACTTACCACCATGGAAAGTTTGCTGGCAGCAGATGATTTCGCGGAATTAAAGAATTTGATAGAAGCGAACCGCATTAAGTGCCCCCTTAGTGATACTTGTAACTGGACCGATATTCGTCAGTTCAACCTGATGTTCGCCACCGAGTTTGGCGCTACCAGTGGAGACGAAGACAATAAAGTGTATCTGCGACCCGAGACGGCGCAGGGAATTTTTGTGAATTTTCTCAATGTGCAAAAAACCGGGCGCATGAAAGTGCCCTTTGGGATCGCCCAGGTCGGAAAGGCCTTTCGTAACGAGATCGTAGCGCGTCAGTTCGTATTCAGGATGCGGGAGTTTGAGCAGATGGAAATGCAGTTCTTTGTCCGCCCCGGTACGCAGAAGGAGTGGTACGACTATTGGAAAAAGGTACGTTTACAATGGCATCTCGACCTGGGATTGCCTGCCGAAAAATATCGTTACCACGATCACGTAAAGTTGGCGCATTATGCAGATGCCGCCTGCGACATTGAGTTTGATTTCCCCATCGGGTTCAAAGAACTAGAAGGGATCCACAGCCGTACCGATTTCGATTTGCGTCAGCACCAAGAGTTCAGCAAAAAAAAGCAACAGTATTTTGATAACGATATCGATCCTACTACCGGCAAACCCTATGGAAACTATATTCCGTATGTGATAGAGACATCCATTGGGCTCGATAGAATGTTCCTGGCCGTTCTCTCGCACGCTTACGAAGAGCAAGATCTCAGCACGCCTGAAAAAACCGATAGTCGAGTGGTCTTGCGATTGCCCGCTCGGCTGGCTCCCATCAAAATGGCCGTGTTGCCGCTCAATAAAAAGGACGGCCTTCCTGAGATTGCCGAAGAGATCATTGCCGGCTGTAAAGAGGAGTTTCGCTGTTTCTACGAAGAAAAGGACTCCATTGGCAAGCGCTATCGCAGAATGGACGCCCTGGGCACTCCCTTTTGCGTAACGGTTGATTACCAGTCTAAAGAAGACCAGACGGTTACCGTTCGCTACCGCGATTCCATGCAACAAGAAAGGGTGCCGATAGCCCGCCTAAAGGAATTGGTCAAGCAAGCTTTATGAAGTAAATTTGCAAGGCGTTATGAAGATAATTTTTCATAACTACCTGTAAATCAACCTATTTTTATGAGGATTCGTTTCCAACAACTCCTTTCCGCCCTTGTGTTGACGGGCTTTTTGTTCGCAGCCCTTACACCGGTCGCCGCACAGATCCCCGAAACCCGAAACAACCCCAGTGTGATCGCCCAGATCAACAGCACCCTGGCTGCAAAGGGGTTGTCTCAAGAAGAAGTAAAAGAGCGATTGAAGACAAAGGGTATCAATATCGATACCATGAGCGAATCTGAGATCATGCAAAACCGCTCTTTGATTGAGCAGACGATCTTGGAATTGGAAAACGAAAAAAAGTCAAACCGCGGTGGGAGAGAGAAGGATGGTTACGGTGGCAAAACGTCACCTGACAGCCCACAGAGAAAACTTCCACAGATATTTCCGGCTACCGATCCCAACTCAAAAGTAAGAAGCGGTGAAGATGCCACCACCAAAGAGTCTTTGAGTACGAAAGAAGAGGCCATTGCCGATGTGGCACAAAAATTGGCTGTGCAAGTAGTTCCCAAAGTAGGGATTTACGGTCACGATATTTTCTTTAATCAATCGTTGGATGCATTTAGGACCACCGATGGTGCCCGTGCACCCGATACCTATATTCTTGGTGCCGGCGATCGTATTCGCATTACGATCTTTGGAATGTCGCAGGCCGATCTTTTGCTTGAGATCAACAAAGAGGGATACATTCAACCCACAGGGCTCAAGCAACTTTATCTACAAGGTGTTTCGCTGGGCGACGCTCGCAAACTGATCGGACAACGCTTTAGTGCCGCCTACCGTTTTCAGCAAGACCAATATGCGGTGACCTTGCAAACGGCCCGGGCCATTACGGTGAACGTATTTGGAGAGGCCAACTTGCGCGGAAGTTTTAATATGTCTGCCCTCAATACCGCCTTTAACGCGCTCGCGGTAGCGGGAGGCCCCGCCATGCAAGGATCGGTTCGTGCCATTGAACTCATCAGAGGAAAAAGCAGAAAGAAGATCGATGTGTATGCTTTTTTAAGTAATCCTGCTACGCAGTTCGATTTCGACATACAACAAAACGACATTCTTTATGTACCCATGGCGCAGCGAGTGGTAACCCTCGAAGGAGCCGTTAAGCGACCGATGAAATACGAACTGACCGGAAAAGAGGGATTACAAGAACTCTTTGATTTTGCAGGAGGTATTAACTACAATACTTATGTGGAATTCGTGCAGGTAGAACGCAGCCAGGCCGACTCAGTAGTGCTTTTAGAATATAAACTCTCCGACATATTGGGGGGTAAGCAATCCGTTTTGCTCCTCGATGGAGATATAGTTAGAGTAAGAGAAAATACTCGACCACTCGAGCGTTTTACCGAAGTGGAAGGCGCCGTCTTTTATCCCGGCCGCTATGAATTGCAAAAGGACATGCGACTCAGCGCCCTTCTGTTGAAAGTGCAACTTATGCCCGAGGCGAAAAATGATTTCTTCTTTATTGAGCGATTGCTACGCGACAGCACCGTTAAGATCATTAAAGTATCGGCTGCTGAGGCTGGCAATTTCATGCTCGAGCCACGCGATCGCATACAGGTTTTCAATAAGGCGCTCTACGCTAACCAAGACCTGATCGAAGTGGTAGGTTCCGTTCGTGCACCCATTACTCGTGCCGTTCCTTTCGGAGAGCAGGTGCCTCTAGCCGATATCGTTGAGTTGGCCGGAGGTCTGTTGCCAAGTGGATTGGAGCAAGCCCAGGTCATGCGCCGTGATGTGATGTCTCCCGGCAAGGTTGAATATTTTGCCGTTGACCTTTTAAAGCCTGGGGGTTTTAAGTTGCAGGCCGGCGACAAACTGATCGTATACGATAAGCGCACGTTTGTACAAGGAGCTTCTGTCTCTATTGCCGGTTCCGTAAAAGATACGTTGACCACCTTATACAGCCCCACGCTCACCATTCCTGAACTGATCAAGATGGCTGGCGGCTTTACGCGTTCTGCTACTGCTGCTCGCTTGGATGTGTTTCGCCTGGGATATGGCGAAAATGGTTCGGGCTTTACCCGTTTTGAATTAGAGGTAGATTCATCATACAATGTTATTGCACCTGCTACTTCGTTTACGCTGATGCCCTTTGATAAAGTGGTCGTTCGTGATTTCCCTATGTTTAATCTCGATCGAACCATCATGTTGAAAGGCCAGGTTAAATACCCCGGTGTGTATGCGCTAGAGGCAAAGCAAGTTCATTTAAGTGATGTGGTAGAACAGGCCGGAGGGCTGAATCAATTGGCCGATAAGCGCCATGCTTTACTGATCAGACCTTACAACAAAAGAGGATTGATCGGTATCGATCTTAGAAAGGCGCTTCAAAGAAGAGGTTCCTCTCGATTCGACCCGGTGCTTTTGCCCGGAGACACCGTGAGCATCCCCGCCTATCAAAACACAATTGGTATTCGGGTACAGGGAACCAGACAGGCCGATCTGATCAATGCCGGACTCAGGACCGATTCATTGCGTTTGAATTCGGTAGCCAGCTTTATTTATACCAATAATAAAAATGCCGGCTGGTATGTAAAGGAATATGCCGGTGGGTTTGCCAACAGAGCCGATCGTAAAAGCGTAACGGTGGCCTATCCTGATGGAAGCGTTAGGGGTACCCGCAACGTATTTTTGTTCTTTAGAAAATATCCCCGCGTAAGACCGGGAACGATCGTATCGCTTACCAACAAAGAAGAGAAACTGAAAGCAAGCGGTGAGAAAAAAGTGGATTGGGACAATGTGATCAGCAAGATCATGGCGGCTGCCACTACGCTTGCAGTATTGATTACCGCGACGAAGTAGTAATGTCTCTATAAAGAGCAACTGTTAAGCGAAACAGATCCTCTAACAGGGCTGAAGCTTAGCCGTAAAGTGACGAAGTAAAGGGGCCTCCTCTGTAATGAGTAGTCCTTTTATTTCGTTTCTTTTTTGATGGACCTCAATGATCACCTCTGCCACATAGTCAATATGACTTTGCGTGTAGACCCTTCGCGGTATGGCTAGTCTTACCAGCTCGAGCGGAGCGGGAATAAGGTTTCCTTGCTGATCATATTTTCCAAACATCAGCGATCCGATCTCCACGGCCCTGATGCCTCCTTCGACGTAAAGGGCACAGACTAGCGCCTGCCCGGGGTATTGGTGTGAGGGGATGTGCGGAAGAAAAGCCTTTGCATCTAGATAAACGGCATGTCCGCCTGCAGGTTGCATTACCGGTACGCCGGCCGCCATTAATTTTTCGGTGAGATATTCCATGCTGCGAATGCGGTACTGCAGATAATTTTCGTCCATTACCTCTTCGAGTCCGATCGCAATGGCCTCGAGGTCTCTGCCCGCCAGTCCGCCATAGGTCGGAAACCCTTCCGTAATAATAAGCAGGTTGCGGCACTCCATGGCAAGGTTGGCATCGTGCAGGGCCAAAAAGCCACCGATGTTGGCAAAGGCATCTTTTTTGGCACTCATCGTACAGCCCTGTGCGTACGAGAACATTTCTTGAGCGATCGATTCGATGGACCGATCGGCATATCCGGCCTCTCTCTTTTTAATAAAGTAGGCGTTTTCGGCAAAGCGACAGGCATCGATAAAAAGAGGAATGCCGTGCTTCTTACAAACGGCGCTTGCTGCCTTGATGTTGGCCATGCTCACCGGTTGACCGCCGCCCGAGTTATTGGTAATGGTCATGATGACCATGGGAATGTTGGCCGCACCCTTTTCTAAGATGGTGGGTTCAAGGGCCGCTACATTCATATTGCCTTTGAAGGGAGCGGGCACCAGCGGATCTTTTCCCTCGTCACAAATAAGGTCTATTCCTTCAGCGCCGGAGAATTCGATGTTGGCGCGCGTGGTATCGAAGAGCGTGTTGCTGATAAAAAATTTTCCTTTGCCACCCACGGCCGAGAATAAGATCTTCTCGGAGGCTCTTCCCTGGTGGGTGGGGATCACGAAAGGCATAGCGGTAATGCGCTTGACCATTGTTTCGAACCGGTAAAAACTGGGACTGCCGGCATACGACTCGTCTCCTTCCATAATGCCTCCCCACTGACGGCTGCTCATGGCCGAGGTGCCACTGTCGGTCAGCAGATCGATCAGCACCTGACGCGAAGCGATGGTAAAGACGTTGTAGTGCGCGTCGTGCAGGATCTTGATCCTTTCTTCTTTGCTGTTAAAATAAATCGGTTCTACCGACTTGATGCGAAAAGGTTCGATGATGGTCTTTACAGGCATGGCAGCAATGGTTGATGAAGAACTGCAAAGTTAACGACAATCAACTGTTTTATCCGTAGATCTCTTGGTGGATGCTCTTGCGGTCGTAGCCCATGCCTTTGATGGTAGTGATGGCCTCATCGATCATATTTTTCCAGCCGCAGAGATAAAACTGGGCAGGCGGATGCGAGGCGCAGATCTCTTGGTATACCGGGTGCACATAGCCGGTGCGTCCGCTCCACGTTTCGCGAGAAAGGGTAGGATGATAATGAAAGCCCGTTAGTCGTTGTTCGAGCGCTTTGAGTTCATCGTAGTATAGAAGATCGGCCTGCGTGCGTGCGCCAAAGATCAGATGCACCCGATGAAAGGGAAGCTGGTGATTGGCCAGGTGATGTACCATGCTTCTAAAGGGAGCGATCCCGGTACCGGTGCAGATGAGCAGTAATTCTTTGTCGAGCTCCTCGGGCAAAGTGAACACTCCCAGTGCTCCGCGAAGTGTGATCTCTGTGCCTACCTTGGCTTCGTTGAACAGATAAGTAGTACCCAGTCCGTTCTCTACCTTTACGATGACCAATTCAAACACATTGGTGCCATCAGGCCACGAGGCGATCGAATAACTTCGCCACCGTTTATTTGGTTTTTCGTGAATGGGCAGGTCGAGCGTTACGAATTGTCCGGGTTTAAAATCGAAACGATCCAATTCGGGGAGCTGCATCCAAAAGCGACGTGTGGTGGGGCTGCAGTCCTCTGTTTTAATGATCACGGCTTTTTGCCAAGGTAGCAGTGCCATAAACTTGTTTGTTCTAAAGATAATAAAATAATCGGGCTATCTTTGCGGGTCGCAGACATGGTTGTTCAGGATTTGTTGGCAGCGTATGGTAATAGCCCCCGTCATTTTCAACTGACGGACAGGCTCGCTATGCCTGCTCCCCAAGAGACTTGCCTGCAGGGATTACAAGGATCGGCCGCTGCCTTTGTGATGGCGGCCGCGTTGCAAGACGCTTCGCTGGCTGGCTATAATCATCTGATAATCTGTAACGACGCTGAAGAGGCCGCCTATTTTCATAACTCGCTAGAAAGCCTCTCGGGCGCACTCGATTGTTTTTATTTTCCCTCTTCTTTTAAGAACAGTAAAAATTTTCAGCAACTCAATCCTTCGCATGTGATGCTTCGTACCGAGGCGCTCACTCGCCTGGCACAAAAGGCCGATACGGTAGGCTTGCGAAAAAAAGTGCTGGTCAGCTACCCCGAGGCCGTGGCAGAAAAAGTAGTGGTGCCCGAGTTGCTCTCTTCTCGAATCATATCCATTAAGACAGGTGCTTCACTCGATGTACCCGCATTGCTGTTGCAATTGTCCGACTATGGTTTTGAGCGGGTCGATTTTGTGTACGAGCCCGGGCAGTTCGCCGTGCGGGGCGGTATTCTTGATATTTATTCGGTGGGTAACGATAAACCCTACCGCATCGAATTGTTCGGACACGACGTAGATTCCATTCGTATCGTTGATCCGGAGACGCAGCTCAGCGAAAGAAAACTTTCTCAGGTCAGCATCATTCCACGCATCGATACGCAGACCGAATCGGGCCAGCAGATCTCGTTGCTTGAATTTTTACCCGATCATACCTTAGTCTGGATACAGGATCATACTTTTTGTATGGACCGTATTGCCGACAACAAAGAAGCGGCCGTGCAATTCGCACAGCATTTCGCAGGCCAGCAGGCGAAGCCAATAGCCGCCGAAGAGGGAGAAGAAAAGTGGGTAGAGCCGCTGGCCGAACAGCGGATCATCTCTGCCGAAGAGTTCGGTGCTGCGGTGGCGAAGCGTCATCTGATCGGTTGGGGAGGATCGACCCTGCCCGGTCATCAAGTGACCTTCATTATCGAATACAATACCAAGGAGCAACCCTCCTTTAACCGACAATTTGAGAGACTGATACAAGATCTCAAAAATTGGGAGGCCAAGCAGTATCAACTTCATATTTTTTCGGATAGCGCCAAACAACTCGAGCGGTTACAATCCATCTTTGACGATCTCGCTGCGGGAGTGGTCTTTCATCCCCATACGCATGCCATTCACGAAGGATTTATTGATCATGATCTGAAGCTGGTTTGCTATACCGATCACCAGATCTTTCAGCGTTATCATAAGTATAAGGTAAAGCAGGCCTACAGTAAGAATAAGGCCCTTACGTTGCGTACGCTGCGAGAGTTGCAGCCGGGCGATTTTGTGACCCATATCGATCATGGGGTGGGTGTGTTCAGCGGACTACAAAAGATAGAGGTCAATGGTCGCTGGCAAGAGGCGGTGCGGCTGGTATACCGCGATTCGGATATCTTGTACGTCAACATCAACAGCCTTCACAAGATCGCCAAGTATTCCGGTAAGGAAGGATCCGTTCCAAAGATCAACAAGCTGGGTACCGATGTATGGAATCGATTAAAAGAAAAGACCAAGACCCGTGTTAAAGAGATCGCTGTAGACCTGATCGGTCTGTATGCCAGAAGAAAAGCACAGCAAGGATTTAGCCACTCACCCGATAATTATTTGCAGCACGAGCTAGAAGCTTCATTTATCTACGAAGACACTCCCGATCAAAGTCGGGCAACGGCCGACGTAAAGAAAGACATGGAGTCGTCTTCTCCTATGGACCGATTGGTCTGTGGCGATGTGGGCTTTGGAAAAACAGAGGTCGCCATTCGTGCCGCATTTAAGACCTGTGTGGATGGAAAGCAGGCGGCTGTGCTGGTGCCCACCACTATTTTGGCCTTTCAGCATTACAAGACCTTTAAGGAGCGACTCAAGGATTTTCCGGTAACGGTCGATTATATCAATCGTTTTAAGACGGCCAAAGAAAAGAAGCAGACCTTGCAGTCGTTAAAAGAGGGAAAGATCGACATCATCATTGGTACGCACGGGTTATTGGCCAAAGAAGTTCAGTTCAAGGATTTGGGACTGCTCGTTATAGACGAAGAGCAAAAGTTTGGCGTGGCGCACAAAGAAAAGATCAAGGCCTTGCGAACGGTGGTAGATTGTTTAACGCTCACAGCCACTCCCATTCCCAGAACATTGCAGTTTTCGCTGATGGGTGCCCGGGATCTTAGCATCATCAACACCCCGCCTTCGAACAGGCAGCCGATTCAAACCGAAGTGTTGGTCTACAACGAAGATGTGGTACGCGATGCGATCTATTTTGAAGCAGAGCGTGGCGGACAGGTCTTCTTTATTTATAATCGCGTGGCAGGTTTACCCGAGATGGCCGGAATTATCCAGGGGCTTTGTCCCGATCTGCAGGTAGGCTATGCGCACGGGCAAATGGAAGGGCATGTGCTCGAGCAGCGGATCCTCGATTTTATCGATCGCAAGTACGATGTACTGGTCTGCACCAATATTGTGGAAAGCGGGGTGGATATTCCCAACGTCAATACCATCATTGTAAATAATGCCCATCAGTTCGGACTTAGTGATCTGCACCAGCTAAGGGGTCGGGTAGGGCGAAGCAATAAAAAGGCATTTTGCTATCTGCTGGCGCCCCCAATGAGTACGTTGCCCAACGATTCGCGCCGAAGGCTGCAGACACTCGAGCAGCACAGCGAATTGGGTAGCGGATTTCAGATCGCCATGCGCGATCTCGATATTCGCGGGGCGGGTAATTTACTGGGCGGCGAGCAAAGTGGATTTATGGCCGAGATCGGATTTGAGATGTATCAAAAGATCTTGGAAGAGGCCATTCGCGAACTCAAGCGAAAGGATTTCAAAGATCTCTTTAAAGAAGAGATCGCAAGACAAGATGATTTTGTGCAGGATTGCACCATCGATACCGATCTAGAGATCCTGATACCCGATGAGTATGTGTCGAGCATTACTGAGCGTTTGTCGCTTTATCAGCGCCTCGACAGCTGTGAGAGTGACGAAGAGTTAAGCGATATGCGGGCCGAGATGACCGACCGGTTCGGTCCGTTGCCTTCGCAAGTAGAAGATCTTTTTACCACCGTGCTTTGCCGAAAGCTGGCCGTACAGCTGGGATTCGAGAAGATGAGTTTGAAAGATGAGTTGCTGCGCTGTTTCTTCATTAATCGTCCTGACTCGCCGTACTTTGAGTCAGCTGTATTTAAAGGCATCATCACGTACTTGCAAACACAGACCAGAAAAGCTCAGCTAAAGCAAAACGGACGAAATTTTTTGCTGGTCGTCAGCGAAATGCGAAACATGCAAGCGGTGCATTCCTTCTTGTCTTCCATTAGGGAGTACGTGCAAAAAAAAGAGGCAACGCTGCAATAGCCTTGCCTCTTTTATACTGAAAGCAGTGAATTACCAGCCCTGCTTTGCTACTCCGGCTTTGATAGCTGCCAATGCTTTTTCTTCTCCCATCAGGGTCGTCAGCTTGTTTCCTTTTCCGTCGTTGCCTTGTGCCATGTAGGCACCTTTTGCGGTCTTGGTGATAACGGCATCTTGCATTACGACGCCTTTTTCTTTTGTCTTTACATTGTACGCGGTGATTTGTACGTCTGCCATGTTAAAAGGTTTTCTTGGTTTAGGGCCTGAAGGTACAAGTTCCCTTGCAGAGAAAAAAACCATTCAATTCTGTGTGTTTTCTCGTGGTTTGGCCTGCGCTTTCGTTCATATTTACAAAGAGCGTTCAAGTTTCCTGCGCAGGAAATAACATTCCTTAAATCATAATCTTATTTATATGAAAAAAATTATATCTGCGATCTTTCTGTCTTTTCTTCTCGTTGGCGCAAGGGCGCAAGATCAGCGGGGTGCTGATCTGAATCATTGTCTGAGCAGCCATCCGGTCGCCCAGTCGCTGGTAAAGCCCTATCTCGAACAGTTTCACCAATTGCACGCGCAAATTGAAGCCGATGTGCGGTCACTGATCGCAGCCGAGTCCATCCGAAACTCCGGGCAGCTACTTAGCTTTCAAAACCTGGCCTCCGTGGTACGTACGGCCGACCTGTTGCAACAGTACGATAAAAGGTATGATGAATTTTTTGCCACCACTACCTCTTCTCTCGCCAGTGCATTTGCTACGCAGCAACTCTGCATGAATGGCATGGAGCCCGGCGCTTACCGCGAAGCCGTACTGGATTTTTTGGAGTACGAAGTGTTTCGGCCACAAGACGATTTTGCCTCTACGACCTTTGCCAACCTGCTGCAATTTGAATCAGCGCTGATTAAAATGAATGCCCTCGAAAGCAAATGGCTCGCCTCTGCAGGCGATGAACTTTCGGGCGAGCATCCTGGATTTGATCAACCGGTTCAAGAAGAATTTTACTGGTCCGTTCTAAACCAAGATTTTGATCTTTCGCTCACCGATCCGGAGCCCGCCTTGCAGCAATTGGCCGGTACCGGGCGCGAAAAGAAAAAGTTCAAGGATATTCTTCAGTTCATCTTTAATAACTGGACCGAGATAAAGGGGATTTTGGATTGGCTCAACAATAATTTGTTTTACGATTGTAGCCCATCGGTCACAAGCCGTATTCGGCTCGACAAAGAAGATCTTCCACACTCTTTTTCTCCTTCGCTGCGAAGACAGTTTCGCTATGCCGTCTCTCAAAATGGAGTGTTGATGGATGGAAAGAGTACCCGCACCCGGATCAAGGCAAGATTAAAACTGTATAAGAAGCGTCCGGTAGGCTGGGCACGCGACAAGGTCTCGATGGCGGGCATCAATTACTGTTCGCTGCAGTGGAATGCCTGTGAGGAGATTCCCTGGCCTGCCAACGGTGTACCTTTTTACCAGGCGCCCAATAACCAGCCCTTTAAGACAAGGCTGAACCAGCAACACCCCTATGCACTCACCATTCGAGATGTCAGCTATGAATTTTTGACCTTCAAATTATTTTACAATCAACAGGCCATAAAAACCATTTATCTGCTTGGCTCAGGTGATTGTGACTAATGATATGGTGCGGGGCCTTGGTTGATCAGCGTCTCGCACCTTTTTTATTTTTTACCCTTCAACTATGCTGTGATGAAACATTTACCCTTTGCTTTTTATTTTTGGATGCTGCTGCAAGGCAGCACGCTTACTGCCCAGGAGCTTCGTCATCAATTCGGGCTGGGAATGACCAGCAGTTTTCTTCCGGCCAATAGCATGCTGATCGGTCGGGTAGGGCTTGCTCAAATTCCGCAGACTACGATTTGGGCCGATTATAACCGAACGATAACGCGCTCAGCCAGCCAACTACTTTGGGGAGCAGCGGTTTCGATCAACTATGAAAAGTTTTGGTACGACATCGATCGCTCTCTTTCTTACTATACGCCCGAGCGCGACTGGTATGTTTTTCTGGCAGCCGGCATCAAAAATGTGGAGTTGCATGGGTACGTAGGTAAGCGAATAGACCTTTATAGGAGCTCGCAGGTGCGGCTGGGGCTTCTCACCCGACTGGGACCGGTCTTTCACATTAATCCTTATCCCAATTACACGGAGTCGGGTACAGGGTTGCGAAGTGATGGCTCTGTATTTCGTTTGTATGTGATCGATTTTAAAAGGCCACAGTGGTATGTGCCGTATTTACGTGGTACGGTATCGCTCGAGCTGGTCAAACAATTTCGCTCGGGCGTTGAGTTGGGGCTCTCTCCTCTGTTGTCCTTTGCTGCTTTTACCCAAGATGAAAGTTTGTTTACTACGGTTCCCGACGATATGAACTGGCGCAGCCTGGGAGAATTTCGAATCAACAGAGGCTTCTATGGAGTAAGCTTAGTCATAGGCAGACAGCAGCGATGAAAAATTTTATTTTCTTGATGGTATTGGGGAGTCTGTTTCTTGGGAGCCAACGCAGGGCAGTGGCCAGCGGCGTTCCCTTCGACTTTCTTTTTTTTGTAAATGCGACCGATACTATTAAAAGGCAAGCTGCTGTTTTAGAGCGCCCCGAACTTTTTAATGCCGGCTTTATCGACGTAGTCAATAACGGACAACTGGCGGCCTCGGCCCGGTTGGTGCGATTACAAATAGGGGAGCAAGGAAAATTCAATCTTCCCTTGTCGGTTTATGGGGGCGTAAGCAATGGTTCTTTTCATTCGGGTGCAATGGCTGTTAACTCGCTTAGGGGTAATGAGCATTTGGTGAGTCAATTTATAACACCGCTCAGCGGAATTTTGAATTTTAGTTTCGAGGGCACTTGGTTTGTGCGTTCCAATAGTTCTGTTACCAAGTGGGGCCTTCTTTATCAGATTGGCGAAAGGGTGCTTACGGGCAACAAAGTGTCGGCCTCCGGATTTTTTGCTCCGCAACGTCCCATTCATTTTGTGAACAGTTATCTGGTCACGGGGCTTTATTTTCAGACGGGTGCCTGGGAAAAGACCGATCAAAAAAATATGGGAGTCTGTTGGCTAGCCCTTCGCTATCATCTTTGCTACTCAGGCAGCCAGCAGCTTAGACAATTTCTGCCCTCGTTGAGGGGCCCGGGAATTTACAGTGGCTATTCGATGGGGATGGGAGTTCGCGTCAATACGCTGATCAATCTAAAAGCGGTGTACTACCAATATAAAAAAGCCCCTGAGCCGGATTATTTCTTACCGATCTATCAGTTCTCTTTTAACTACACGGTAAATGGTGCAAGAAGTTAGATGTCGAGCTTGGCGTAGCGTGCATGACTTTCGATGAACTCACGACGTGGAGCCACTTCATCACCCATGAGCATGCTGAAGATGCGATCGGCCTCGGCGGCACTGTCGATGGTCACTTGCTTGAGCGTGCGGCTCGCAGGATTCATGGTCGTATCCCATAGCTGGTCTGCGTTCATTTCTCCCAGACCCTTGTATCGTTGAATGTTCACGGAGTCGTCTTTTCCTGCCCCTATCTTTTCGACCAGCGCTTTTCGCTGCTCTTCGTTATAGGCATAAGCTTGCTCTTTTCCTTTTTTGACCAGGTAGAGCGGCGGTTGTGCGATGTAAACATAGCCTTGCTCGATCATCGCCTTCATGTAACGGAAGATAAAGGTCAGGATCAGCGTGGCAATATGGGAGCCATCCACATCGGCATCGGTCATGATGATGAGCTTATGATAGCGAAGCTTGCTCATGTCAAGCGCCTTCGGATCTTCTGGTGTGCCGATCTTAACACCGAGGGCAGTGAACATGTTGCGGATCTCCTCGTTGTCGTAGATCTTATGCTCCATGGCTTTTTCTACGTTCAGGATCTTACCTCTGAGCGGCAGGATCGCCTGAAAACTGCGGTCTCTTCCTTGTTTGGCCGTACCGCCCGCCGAGTCACCCTCAACGAGGAATAGTTCGCAGCGGTTGGGATCGCGGTCAGAGCAATCTGCCAGCTTTCCGGGTAAGCCACCGCCACTCAGCACCGATTTGCGTTGCACGAGTTCACGGGCTTTACGGGCTGCGGCACGGGCCTGTGCCGCAAGAATTACTTTGGCTACAATGTTTTTGGCCTCTTTGGGGTTTTCTTCGAGATAGGCTTCGAGTACTTTAGAGACGGTGCTGTCGACCACGCCCATTACTTCGTTGTTGCCCAGCTTGGTCTTGGTCTGCCCCTCAAATTGAGGCTCTGGAACTTTAACCGAAATGATGGCGCTGAGTCCTTCGCGAAAATCATCACCTTCTATCTCTACCTTGGCCTTTTCGAAAAGACCATTGCGGTCTCCATAACTCTTAAAAACGCGGGTCAGCGCACGACGAAATCCCGACACGTGCGTTCCACCCTCGATCGTATTGATATTATTGACGTACGAGTAGATGTGCTCGTTGTAGCTGTCGTTATAACTAAGCGCTACTTCGACCGCTACATTGGTGCTCTCGTCCCTTCCTTCTACGGCAATCACTTTTGGAATCAGCGGGCTTCGTCCGGCATTTGAATCGAGCATTTCTACGAACTCAACGATACCGCCTTC
>Ga0208598_1000137_pt1 | contig 25132 bp, 21 predicted proteins | sample LakMenEpi22Jun12_FD_150726 | JGI IMG/M metagenome (GOLD analysis project Ga0208598, IMG submission 150726) | Freshwater microbial communities from Lake Mendota, WI - 22JUN2012 deep hole epilimnion (SPAdes) | ecosystem: Environmental > Aquatic > Freshwater > Lake > Epilimnion/Euphotic zone ... | reverse complement strand
TTCAGTAACATTTTTGCGAGTCCGGCAGCGAAAGAAGTACACCAGTATGCCGCAGCACTAAAAAAAGGATTTCAACTTGTAAAGCAACATCAGCTTTTGACCATCAATCACATTTTACAAATACAAGAGGTGGTGGAGCAAAATAGTGCCGGTTTCCGTAAACTTCCTGGCACAAAATTGATGAATGATAAAACCGGAAAAGTAGTTTACACACCTCCTCAGGATTTGGACACTATAGTATCGTTAATGAATAATTTAGAAACATTTATCAATGATGATAAAATGATGGAGGCGGATCCCCTGATTAAGATGGCAATCATACATCATCAATTTGAAAGCATACATCCTTTTTATGATGGCAATGGACGTACGGGGCGAATCATAAATATTTTATACCTGGTACAAAAAGGCCTGCTTCATTTGCCCGTATTATACCTTAGTCAGTATATTATTAAACATAAATCAGATTACTATCGACTATTGCAGTTGGTAAGAGAGGAAGGGGAATGGGAAGAATGGATATTATTTATGCTGAATGGAATAGAAAAAACGGCAGCAGCATCAGTTACATTAATTACTTCCATCAAAGAACTGATGCAACATTATAAGCAGCAGATACGCAGTAATCATTCCAAATTATATAGTCAGGATTTATTGAATAACCTGTTTAAATATCCGTATACAAAAATTGAGTTTTTGCAAAATGATTTGCAAATTAGCCGCAGTACAGCAATCCGTTATTTAGACACCTTAGTGAAGGCTGGCTTCTTAACGAAGCACAAAGTTGGCAGGGATAATTTTTTCCTGAATACAAAACTATTTGAGTTGCTGGCGGGTGACAGGTAATTATTATTTCCAACAACCAGTATTATTTCCTAAAACAAAATTGTAGTCCCGACAGGAATCGAACCTGTATCAAAAGTTTAGGAAACTTCTATTCTATCCATTGAACTACGGGACCCGGCGGTCACAGCGGTGCTGTTACGCGCAACTACAATAAAGAGCAATTACGAGCGGCAAATATACAACAACCTAAGCCCCTGATTTTCGTAAATTGTTCTTCCAAAACACCATTTACTTGACGGAACAAGAACTCATAGCAGGATTAAAAAGAGGCGACGAGACTTGTTTTCACTATCTGGTAGAAACCTACAAAGACCTGGTCTACAATACTGCGTATGGATTGTTGCAACAGGCACAGGATGCAGAGGATGTAGCCCAGGAGGTTTTTATACAGGTATTTCGGTCTATTCATAGCTTTAAATCGGAGGCGAAGCTCTCTACCTGGCTATATCGCATTACCACCAGTCGGGCCCTCGATCTGATAAGGGCCAAAAAGAGCAAAAAACGGTTTGGCATCATGCAGCGGTTATGGGGCGGAGACGACGAAGTTGCCCTTGATATTCCCGATGCCCATCACCCGGGGGTGGCCCTGGAGAAAAAGGAGGATGCGGGGATGCTTTTGAAGGCCATCTCTAAGCTGCCAGATAATCAGCGTGTTGCATTTACACTTCACAAATTAGAAGGACTTTCGTACCAAGAGGTAAGTGAAATCATGGGCAATAGCTTACCGGCGGTAGAGTCGATGATGCACAGGGCCAGACTCAATCTAAGAAAGATCTTGGAACAACATATTTTAAAATAAATTTCGAAAGTTTTATACCCTTAATACGTCAAAACTGTCTTGCATGCATCCCCAACCTAACGATCGAATTGACCAGATTTTAGCCAGCCTCGACAAGGCCCAACGCGTACCGGCACCTTCTTTTTTTTATACAAGGCTGCGGGCACGGTTAGACCAGCCACAACAGGTCGAGCAAAGTTTACTATGGCTTCGCCCGATACCGGTGGTAGTGATGTTGCTGGTATTACTGGCAGCAAACTTTTGGTTGATCAATACGCCCGAAGTAGCCACGGTTACTACTTCGGTGGCAGCCTCCGGATCGACCGAAGAAGAGCTGCAAACGCTTGCATTCGAAGACCACTCCACAGAACAGCATTTTGCGGAGTATGAAATGATCTCAGACCCCAATCAAAAATAATTTTATTGCAATGAATAGATTTTCTCCCCGAGCGCTCTCTATTGCAGTTATTTTGCTGCTGTTCATCAACACCGGATTGGTGGTCTTTTTGGTAATGCAAAGAAGCCGCTCGCATTCATACCACTCTTCGTCTCATCGACAAGATGCATTTGACCGTATGGCTCGCACCTTGAATTACACGGAGGCACAAAAAGAGCAACATCGTTCGTTGCGAGAAGAACATATCGCTCGCATGCGACCCTTGTATGACTCTATCCGGCAGACAAAGGTCATCCTCTTTTCTAGAACGAGTATTGTAGAGCAATCAGATAGCATCTACATTGGCTATATGAATAAAATGAGTGGGTGGCAAACACGCATCAACGAATTAAATTATGCGTACTATAAAAAGGTGCGTAGCATGCTAAGACCCGAGCAGCAGCCTCGCTACGATTCGCTGCTGATAAAAATGATGGAGCGAGGCCGAAGGGATTCCAGTCATTATCGGTAAGCGCAACTACTGCCTGCGTCGGCTGTTTCACGAAAAAAAGTGCGGATGCAATACGAACTATCAGGCGTAGATCCGCTCGATGGCCTCTTTGTATTTTTCCAGTACTACTTTTCGTTTGAGCGACAACTTGGGTGTAAGCTCACCACTGTCAACGCTCCATTCTTGCGATAATAGTTCAAATTTTTTGACCTGCTCTACGGGGTTAAAGAATTTATTGAAGCTTTCAACAAGCTCTTTAAAATGCTCAAGCACGCGTGGATCCCGGATCAATGCGTCGGGATCGGTCGACGCAATACCTTGCTGACGGCCCCATTCTTGTACATTGGGAAAAGAGGGTACGATAAGGGCGCTCACGAATTTCCGATCGGCCCCTATGACCATTACTTGCTCTATGTAGATAGATTCTTTGAGCCGGCTTTCTATGGGAAGCGGGGCTACGTATTTGCCACCGCTGGTCTTAAAGAGTTCCTTTTTTCGGTCTGTGATCTTTAAGAAGCCGCGAGGACTGAAGGTGCCGATATCACCGGTACAAAACCACTCTCCCTGCATTACTTCTGCCGTTATATCAGGACGTTTGTAATAGCCCATCATAATATTGGGTCCTTTACATAATATCTCTCCGTCTTCTGCAATTTTTACTTCCACACCACTGATCATCGGTCCTACCGAACCAAACTCACGGCCATCCTCTTCGTAACGGTTTACGCAGATCACGGGAGATGTTTCGGTCAGGCCGTATCCCTCCATAATGGTAATGCCTGCTGCGGTAAAGATCCTGATCAGGCGAACCTGGCAAGCGGCACCCCCGCTAATGATGGCTTTTACATTGCCACCAAGGGCTTCTCTCCACTTACTGAAAATAAGTTTGTTGGCAATGGCAAGCTGAATCCTGTAGCCGATGCTCAACGAGGTATTGATCTCGAACTTCTCGGCCAGTCCGTGCGCCCAGAAGAAAAGTTTGCGTTTGGTACCGCTCAATTCGGACCCTTTAGCCATGATCTTATCATATACTTTTTCTAGTAGGCGTGGCACCGTAGTAAACAAATGCGGTTTGACCTCTTTTAAATTATCACCAATGGTATCCATACTCTCCGCATAGTAGATGGCCGTACCCTTAAAAAGATACATGTACGTGACCATTCTTTCCAAAATGTGGTTTAGTGGTAAAAAGCTAAGGGCGCGCATGTTTTCTCCGGGAGGAAAGCAGGGCAGTGATGCGGTTACATTCGAAAGCACATTTCGATGCGATAACATAACGCCTTTGGGTGTTCCGGTAGTTCCCGAAGTATAAATTATCGTAGCCAGGTCCTCGTACCCGATCTTGCTGCTAATCGCAGGAATCGAAGCGATCAGTTCAGGGGTAGAGGCAGCCATCAGCTCTTTCCAATGCAGGGCGTTAGCTACATGTTCAAAGGTGTAGATCTTTTGTAAGTGTGGAAGCCGCTCCTTGATGCTGAGAACTTTCAAAAAAAGGTCCTGGTCGTTAACGAATACCACTTTGGCCTGCGCATCGCCTAGTACGAACTCAAGCTCATTAACATTGATGGTGGGGTAGAGGGGCGTTAAAATCGCTCCCACCTGTTGCACGGCCAAATCAACCATTACCCACTCGGGGCGGTTCTTGGAGAGTATCGCAACTTTATCTCTTCCCTCTGGTGTCATGTTGCCCGCTCCGATCCCAATGGATAGCAAGCCAGCACTCAGCCGATCCACGGTCTCTTTGACCGTAGCGGTACTGTACTTCTTCCACTGGCCTCCTTCTTTTCCGGCCAGCATATCTTCTAATGGATTCTGCTCTAGTTTCAGAGCCAGACAGTCAAATAAACGAGTAGGTTGGTTCATGGCGGCAAGCATTATAGGTCACAAAGCAATCTCCTAAGGAGAGAACAAACAAGTTAAATATTTTTCGGCTAAACCAATAATGCCTGGCCTTGCATTTTTTTAGGTGCGTAGCGGGGCCCGCAGCAGCTTAGAAAAGGTAAGGGTACCTCGTAAGCTTAAATACTCTGTTGAATAAAAAGCTCTCTAGTTTAGAGAACGATTCAACCTGCTCGGTTTTCCATTGTCCGTACCGGGTTTTATTCTCGGCTTCGCCAAAGAGCCACTGGTTGTATGCATCAAAGAGCCCGGCCTTTAGGAGCTGCTGTTGGTGGTCAAATAGGCGAAAACGGTAGTCGGAAGCATAACTCTTAAACCACTCCAGAATAAACCGGGTGCGCACCATGGTAAGGGTCTCGGTACTAAAGCCCTGAATAAAAACACTCGACGCTTTATCGAAGGTGGTCGATACCGCTATTTCGAAGGGAGTCAGTTTTTCACTCGTGGCAGTGGCAGGACTCATCACTTTCTTTTGGTAGGTTTCCCACAACAGCTTTTTTATCGCCAGCACTCTTTCACTTCTACTTTCCATGTTAATGTATATCTCTCCATATAACAGGGTCCGCCAAAGGGTTTCTGTCTTGCTATAGTACAGGGCAGCATTATAGTAGTTGCCGGCATAGTTGGGGTCCACCCGAATGCCTGCTTCCCAGTAGAGGATGGCCCGTTTGTCTTTTACTGACCAGAGCAATTCTCCTAGTTCGCTATGTAGGGGCCCGCTGCTTGGAAACTTCTTGAGTCCTTTGGTATAGAGTTTTTCGCACTCTTTTACTTCTTCGAGCGCTTTGAGCACATTCCCACCCAATTGAAAACATACTTCGTCTACATCGCGTCGGTCCACGAGCGATAATGCGATTTGTCTGGCACCGGCAAAATCCCTTTTTAGTAGTAAGCTGGTAATCAGGTCTTTTTCCAAAGACAATGCGCCGGGATATTGTTTCAATCCCTGCTGCAACACGATCACAGCGTTGTTGTGGTCACCGCGGTTATTAAAGTCAAGGGCTCGTTGTTGCCACTCGCGCAACGAAACATTTTGCGCAAGCACGCTCCCTGCCATAAGTAGAAAAACAAATAGTACGCTGGTCTTTTTCATAATAAGTGTGTGAGCAATCCGTCGCGCAGTTTAGGCTCAAACCAAGTGCTTTTAGGAGGCATTACCTCTCCGCTGTCCGCGATGGCAAAAAGCTGTTCAATACTTACCGGATACAGACTAAAGGCAACCTGCATCTCTTTGCTGTCGACTCTTTTTTCTAACTCTTGTAAGCCGCGGATACCTCCGACAAAATCTATTCTCGTATCGGTACGCTGATCGGTGATGCCGAGTCGCTTTTCAAGTATCCGTTGAGTTAGGATAGTTACGTCGAGCACACCGATCGGGTCAGTGCTGTACGTTCCATCTTTGGCTTGTAAGCAATACCACCTTCCTTCAAGGTACATTCCAAATTCATGCAGCTTGGAGGGGCGTACTGCTTTGTCGCTGGGTTGCAGCAAAAAATCTTCTCGCAATTTTTCAATAAAAGAAGCAGCGCTATGGCCATTGAGATCTTTTATCACCCGGTTATAATCCAAAATAGCTAGCTCGCTGGCCGGAAAGATCGTGGTCAAAAAATAACGCGCTGCCGAGTGTTGCGGCAAAGCGGCGCTTACTTTGGCGGCAGAGGCCGCACGGTGATGACCATCCGCAATATAGGTGCAAGGCACCTGGTCGCGAAACAGATGAGTGATCGCTTCGATGCTGCTGTCTTCATTAACGACCCAAATACAATGACGCACTCCGTCTTCTGCTACAAAATCATAAAGTGGTGACTTTTGCTTTTGCGCTTGCATCAACTGGTTGAGTGCAGGCACATCGCGCATGGCCAAAAATACATTTCCGGTCTGCGCTTTGATGGTATACATATGATCGATGCGGTCTTTCTCTTTTTCTGGTCGGGTAAACTCGTGCTTCTTGATGAGGTTTTGATGGTAGTCCTCCACCGACGAAACCGCGACCAAGCCGGTCTGGCTACGGCCGTTCATTGTTAGCTGATAAATATAATAGCAGGCTTTTTCTTCTTGCACCAATGTGCCTTCGTTTATAAAACGCTCCAGATTTTCCTTAGCCTTCTCATACACGGCCGCACTATGTATATCGGTAGTTTCAGGTAGGTCGATCTCCGATTTAGTAACATGTAAAAATGAGTGAGGGTTGTCTTTTGCTGCTTCTCTGGCTTCTGTACTGTTTAGTACATCGTAAGGGCGAGAAGCCACCAGTGGGGCCAGTGAAACAGCAGGTCGTAAGGCTCGAAAAGGTAAAATAGAAGACATGTTCAGCTTTTTTTGCGCGCAAATTCATTTATAAAATCTACCAGGGCCTCCACTGCGGCCAGTGGTATGGCGTTGTAAAGAGATACCCTAAATCCTCCCACACTGCGATGCCCCTCTATGCCGATCATTCCTTCTGCTTTGGCGGCTGCGGCAAATTCTTTTTCAAGCAGGGCATCCTTTATCAAGAAGACAGCATTCATCAGACTGCGGTCTTGTTTCTTTACTGGCAAGCTAAAAAGAGGTGTACGCTCCAGGGAATCGTAGAGAAGCGTTGCTTTTTGTGCATTGATCTTTTCCATCATGCTGACACCGCCATTCGCTTTGATCCAGCGAAGGGTCAACAGCAGCACATATACCGCAAATACAGGAGGAGTGTTCAGCATGCTGCCCTCTTTAATATGCAGCCGGTAATCTAAAAACGAGGGGATGGTTCTGGATACTTTTCCCAATATCTTTTTATTGACCACTACCAAGCATACACCCGCTGCACCCATATTTTTTTGTGCACCGGCATAGATCAGATCAAAGCGGTTAAAATCGAGTACGCGGCTTAAGATATCGCTACTCATATCGGCCACGAGCGGACAAGCGCAGTCGTAGGGCATCCGGTGCCACTGCGTGCCGGCTATGGTTTCGTTGGTAGTTATATGTAAATAAGCCGACTGCGGATCGATTTGCAGTGCTGAGGGAATAGAGGTAAAATGATCTTCGGCACTCGATCCTGCCATTGCTACCCGGCCAAGTAAGGCGGCTTCTTTGATGGCTTTTTGCGACCAGGTACCTGTTTCCGTATAAGAGGCCACGGCACCACTGTCGAGCAAGTTCATCGGTACTTGCAAGAATTGAAGAGTTGCGCCACCATGCAATAGCAGTACCTCATGATCGGCATCGAGTTGCATGAGCTCCCGAACCAATTGACGAGCCTCTTCCATTACCGGCACAAAAAGTGACGTACGATGTCCGATCTCGAGTAGCGACAAGCCGGAGTCATTGAAATTGTGTAGTGCGGCCGCCGCCTGCGTAATTACTTCGGCAGGAAGGGCCGAGGGACCGGCATTGAAGTTGAATAGCTTCATCCAGGCAAATGTAGCATACCTAATCGTGTTCGCGGCCTTTGATAGGGTTGTTCTTGTAAGCTTCTTCCAATTGCTGTAGCCATTGCATGGGTTGTGCAGACAGTGGTCGCTGTGCCATCGATGATAACGGGGGCTGCCCTGCGTTTACCCAGGCCGTCAGCCAAAATGAAGCGACCGCCTCTATCGATTCACGCATTCTTCGTTCTATCATGCCTGCTAGCAGGCGGTCGTATGCAAGCGTATAAGCAGCCGAGAACTGTCTTACCAACTGTCCGTTCCTCTCTTCAAATGCATAGACCTGGTCGCTGCTGAACCGAGCCCTCAGTTTTTTTTCGACCTCCAATACCGTGTCGGCCGCTGCAGCACTTTGCAAAACTCGTCTCCAGGTCAGCGCCAGCGGATCTTTATAATAGCTCGCCCTTCCGATCAAAAGGTCCCATTCTTTTTCAGCCAATAGTTCGGGCACCCGGCTCTCCCAAAAGCCATGAATACCGTGTTGCCCGGTAAATTGTCCGTTATGATTGCTGCACGCATGCAGGGGTACATGGATATCGGCAATGTAGTGACCGATCTCTGCGGCATTCTTTACAATCTGCTCCGGGTCCATTGCGGCAAAGGCCTGGGTGAGTCGTTGCAGCATTACCTGAATCCACCAGGGGGCAATGCCGTAGCGCATCAGACTATCATAAGAGCAGGCGGCCAGTGCAGTTTTCCAATCCCTCGGAAGAGAGGCGTAAGGAGCCGGCCCGTAATGGTCCAGATCTATGTAGTGGCGCGGGCCTTCTTGTTCGAGAAGATATCTCCTTTTGTCCGGATCGACCGAATGAGACTTCAAATAGTCGATATGTGGTTTAAAAAAGACCAGCATATCGGGAGGCAGCAAAAAGACAGCTTGGTAATTGATCTGTTGGTGACCATAGAATCCCCACGCAAAAGCATGGTAAGGCAGGCATAAAAAAGATGCCATCACAAAAAAACGAACCATAAAAGTTAGATTACTCAGTTCCCTCCGGGTCAACCACGCCGCCGGTTACGGCATACTTCATAGCGTCACCCGAGCTGACCTTGTCGATCTTTTTTACTTTTTCTCTGGGAAGAATGTAGAGTTGTCCGGCAAAATTGTAGCCCTGTGGTACATAAACGGATACCTTATCGGCCCCCAACTCGAATTTAGCAAGCTCTTCGTCGGTCACGAACCCAATGACCCATACGTCAGGGCCCAGCACATTGGCCAGAACGGCCTTGTTGAACTTTCTTTTATTACCAGCAAATGCCTCAAAAAAATCGCGTGTTGAAGTATATATAAGTTTGATGCCGGGCGTTCGCTCCATCCACTGGTCAAATAGATTCAGAAGCCCACCCATTAAAAAGTTAGAGCTGATCCATCCCACCACTACCACTGAGGCAATGATGAGCAAAAAACCCAGTCCGGGTACGTTCACATAAGGTCTTAAAATACTATCTACTCGCTCAAATAACCAGTACAGCGCGTAGGCCGTGATGGCGATGGGAGCCAAGATCACGAAGCCCTGCAAAAAATAGCCCGCTATCCGCTTAAGGGGGTTTCGAAAGGGGCGTTTTTCAGCGCTCATGGGATTAATTTGGAGCTAAGGTACTACAAAAAGGGCCCCCTGCGCCAGCGTTTTTGCCTTAAAATCGTCGGAAAAAGGCCAAAAAAGCCCAAAAATGTACCAAAAAGGGCCCAAAAAGGCCAAAAACCGCTCAAAGTTGACAAAAGTGACTGAGCGCAACAGAAAAGACAGTAGGAAACTTTTTATACTACAAAAGTTTCTTTAGTTTTGCGGCCTCAATTCAATGGAAACCCAAGAAAGGATATTACAAAACGCCGAATCCATCTTTATGCGCATGGGTATACGCTCTGTGTCGATGGATGATATCTCGGCCCAGCTGGGGATGAGCAAGAAGACCTTGTATCAGTACTTTGAGGATAAGGACCAGTTGGTGACCACCGTGGTGAGTCGTCACTTTCAAAAAAAATGTCTCGAGTTGGAGGCCTGTACCAACCAGGCGCATAACGCGGTGCATGAATTCTTTTTGATCCTCGACCGCATCATCATCGACTTTACGAGTCTGAACCCGATCGTCATTCACGATATGCAGAAGTCTCACCCGTTGGCCTATGCCGAGTTTACCCGCTACAAGCAAGAATTCGTGCTCTCTTGTGTGCGGCAAAATATCGAAAGAGGAAAACAAGAAGGGTATTACAGAACTGACCTCGATACCGACATCATGAGCAAGTATCGGTTGGAGTCTATGATGATTCCCTTTAATCTCGCTGTCTTTCCTCCTGAGCATTACACCTTGGTCGCAACGGCCAAATTGATCTCAGAAAATTTTATCTACGGAATGGTCACTCCCCAGGGAAACGCACTGGTCGAACAATACATTAATGAACGCAGAAAATAAAAGACACATGAAATTCTCACTGTTTCTTGTAACACTCGGGTCGCTTTTTTCGCTGACACTGCAGGCGGCCGATGGGGCCGATACCACTCGTGTGGGCATCCATTCTTTTTCGGCAACCGACGCTGTTAACTATGCCATGGCTCATAATGTGCAGGTCAAAAATTCACTCTTGGCCATTCAATTGCAACAAGAGACCAATCGCCAGATCACAGCCAATGCATATCCTCACCTCAATGCCAGCATCAGCAATACCATCAACCCCAATGTGGCTACGCAAGTGATCCCCAATTTTATTTCTCCTGCTACTTACCAGGTGCTCATCGATAAAGGGGTCCGTGACGGCAATGGTAATCCGATCACCATGCCATCCGACTTTGGTTTTGTTGCGGCACAATTCGGAACCCGTTACAGTGCCAACGCTGCCGTAAGTCTTACGCAACTACTTTTCGACGGGCAGGTTTTTGTAGGACTGCAAGCACGCGACGCCTCGATCGCATTTGCCAAAAAGGGAGCCGAGTTGACCAGCGAGGTCATCAAAGCCAACGTACTCAAGATCTACTATCAATTGTTGGCAGGACGCACGCAATTAGAGTTGCTAGACTCCACATTGGCTTTTGTGGGCAAGAATCTTTCCGATACGCGAATACTCTATGAGAATGGCTTTAGAGAAAAGCTCGATATCGACAGGGTCAGTGTGCAACTGGCCAACCTGCAGACCGAGCGAAACAAGGTGATGAACCTTTTGTCAAATGGCTACTATGGGCTAAAAGTGTTAATGGGAATGCCTGTTCTCGATCAACTTGTGTTGACCGATACCTTGCGTCCGGCCCTGATCAAAGAGGGGATGCTGGCCACGACCGACTATCGCTACGAGGATCGAAAGGATTTTCAGTACGCGCAGATCGGCAAGCAACTAAGTGAGTACAACATCAAACGATATCAGTTAAGTCAGATACCCACCATCGCGTTGAACGGGGTCTATGCAAAGAATGCGCAACGTAACAACTGGAATTTTCTCAATGGAACCCAGCCCTGGTTTACCATTTCGAACATCAGTATCAACATGACCGTTCCCATCTTTAATGGTTTTGTAACGCGCTCACGCATTAGCCAGACCCGTATCGAACTGCAACGCACGCTCAATGAAATTGAGGGATTAAAACGTACCATCGACAGCGAGGCGGCCAGTGCACAAAATAATTTTCAATCGGCCATTGCCCGCCTCGATGCCCAGCAACAAAATCTGCAACTGGCCGAAAAGGTCTATGTGCAGATCAAGAAAAAATATGAAATGGGAGTGGGCTCTCAAACCGAGATCAACATTGCGCAAAACGAGTGGAAGGCCGCTCAAACCAATTACGTAACGGCATTGTCCGATGCCATGATGGCTCGTATCGATTGGTTAAAGGCCACCGGAAAACTATAAACCAATCAACACCAAGCAAGCCTATTTAACGACCATTCAATCTTAAAATCGTTTTTGAAAAATCATCATATGAAAAAGTATAACTCCTCTTCTCTTCTCTTTTTGTTCTCAGTTGTTCTACTGATGTCTTGTGGCGGTGGCAATGAGAGTGCTAGCGATGCAAAGCAACTTCGTGCGCAGATCGAGCAGGTCAAAAAAGAAAAAGCCACACTAGACGCTACCTTACGCGATCTGGAGACCCGTCTGGCCAAGGTCGACCCTGCATCGGCGCAAGCGGCACTCTTGGTATCGGTCGATACGATCCGCCCAACAGCATTCACCCACTACATTGACCTACAGGGGCATGTTGATGCTGAGGGTATGGCCTATGTTGCACCATCGGGAATGGGTGGGGTCGTAAAGTCTGTGCTGGTAAAAAACGGCCAGCGAGTTTCGAAAGGGCAAACCCTGTTGCTGCTAGACGATGCCATGGCCCGTCAATCGCTTACGGCCGCTCAGCAGCAGCTCAATATCCTTTCGGCGAGACTTTCGCAAGCCACTACCATTTATGAGCGTTATCAAAATCTTTGGAAGCAAAATATCGGTGCCGAGATCAGCGTCATCAATGCCAAGGCCGATGTAGATGCGCTCTCTGCACAGCTTAAGGCCGCTCAGGCACAAGTTGCCATGGCGCAGGAGCAAGTAAACATGACCCGTGTAAAGGCCGAGATCAGTGGGGTGATAGACGAACTCAATGTAAAGGTTGGCGAAATGTTCACACCACAGGCGGCTGCCACACCCGGAATGGGTATTCGCATTGTTAACAGCAGCAAATTAAAAGTAGTAACGGCCGTGCCGGAGAATTATGTGACCTTGGTCAAGCAAGGTAGCCGCGCCGAAATACAAATTACCGAATCGGGTGTGCCCGCTTTTGTATCTACGCTCTCTGTAGTAGGTGCTGCTATCAACGCAAATACACGTTCCTTCAATGCAGAGGCGGCGCTTCCTGCCAACCCCTTGTATAAGCCAAACCAAAGTGCCAAGGTTCGCATCATCGATTATCAAAATAACAATGCTCTCACTGTGCCACTAAATACGGTACAGCAAGATGAATCTGGCAGCTATGTGTATCTGGCCGTAGCCAAAGGTCAGCAGCTTGTTGCTCAAAAGCAGTCGGTGGTAACAGGAGCCACTTATGGCGGTTTGATCGAGATCAAAACAGGTCTTTCATCTGGCGACCTGATCATCACGCGCGGTTTTCAGGATGCCTATACAGGACAGCCTGTAAAAGCCGTGCAATAAGAAACGCTCTCATTGGCAAGTCAACGCAAAACGCTCATTTATGAAATTGGCAGACAGTATTGCAAAGAAATTCAAGGAATTCGGACCCACCAGTTGGTCAATCGATAATCGTACGGCGATCTATATCATTGCCATGCTCATTTCGCTGTTCGGTTATTTTCGATTTATCAATTTACCCAAGGAGCAGTTTCCTGATGTGGTAGTCCCTACGATCTCCATTACCACAGTTTACGTAGGTAACTCCCCAAAGGATATCGAGAACCTGGTCACGCGTCCCATCGAAAAACAGCTCAAAGGTATCGGCGGTGCAAAGGTCAATAAGATCACCAGCACCTCGCAAACAGATTACTCGTTGATCGTGGTAGAGTTCGATACCGATGTAAAGACCGATATCGCCAAACAAAAAGTTAAGGATGCGGTCGATAAGGCCAAGCCCAATTTGCCGGCCGATCTGACCAGTGCGCCCGATGTGCAGGAATTTTCGCTCAGTGAAATACCCATCATGTACGTAAACATCAGTGGTGACTACGATGGGATGAAGCTAAAGAAGTATGCCGATAAAATACAAGATCGGGTAGAGGAGTTACCCTCTGTCACAAGGGCCGAGATCGTTGGAGCGCCAGAGCGTGAAATACAAGTCAATGTCGATCCGTTTCGGATGACGGCCGCCAAGATCAGTTTCATGGACATTGAAAATGCCATCGTTCGAGAGAACATGGACATTACCGGCGGACAGGTAGAGGTCGGTAATATGAAGCGCACCCTCCGCATCAAGGGCCAGTTCAAGCAGGCCGCTGATATGCAGAACATCGTGGTGCGCAGTAGCGCGAGAGGTGCCTCCGTTTATCTGCGCGATGTGGCACAAGTGATCGATACCATCAAAGACAATGAGAGCTATGCCCGTTTGAACGGGAAAAATGTAGTGACCCTAAATATCGTAAAGCGAGCAGGAGAAAATCTGATCACTACGGCCGATGGGGTCAAAGAAGTGATCGCCTCGCTGCAATCAAAAAATGAATTACCCAAAGATCTTAAGGTCGTATTTACAGGCGACCAGAGCAAGGGGACCCGTACTTCGTTCAATGAGCTGATCAATACCATCATCATTGGATTTGTGCTGGTCTTGTTGATCCTGATGTTCTTTATGGGAGTCACCAATGCCTTCTTTGTGGCGCTGAGTGTACCACTGAGTGTGTTCGTTGCCTTTTTGTTCTTGCCACTGGCAGATGCCATCGTAGGCGGAAGCGTTACGCTCAACTTTATCGTACTGTTCGCCTTGCTGTTCGGGTTGGGCATCATCGTGGACGATGCCATCGTGGTCATTGAAAACACGCACCGCATTTTTGACAATGGTAAAGTGCCCATCATTCAAAGTGCCAAAGAAGCGGCGGGCGAAGTATTTATTCCGGTCCTTGCCGGTACGGCCACTACGCTCGCACCCTTTTTTCCCTTGCTTTTTTGGAAAGGGATCATTGGTAAATTCATGATCTATCTGCCGACCATGCTTATTCTCACGCTGGCGGCCTCTTTGATCGTTGCTTTTATTTTTAACCCGGTTTTTGCGGTTAGTTTCATGAAGCCCGAAGAGCCGATGTCTACGCACCATAAGAAAGCCGTGTTCCGTAGCAAGTGGTGGTGGGTCTTTACGATCGGTGGCATCCTGGTGCACCTGACAGGGTTTCATGGCACTGCCAATTTTTTGCTCCTGATGGCCGTGCTTATGGTCTTCTATTCATATCTCCTAAAGGGATGGATCCATCATTTTCAGCATCACACATTGCCTTCACTGATGTCTCGTTATGAAAAACTGCTTCGTTGGTTGCTGGTGGGTAACCGCCCTATAAAAATGTTCGCTTCTTTATTCGGCTTGTTTGCTATCTCTGTTTTCTTACTCATGCTCAGAGGTAATAAAATGACCTTCTTCCCGTCGGGCGATCCCAACTTTGTCTATGTCTATGCCAAGCTTCCGGTGGGGACCGATGTGGAGTATACCGATAGCATTACCCGCGTTCTCGAAAAAAGAGTTATGTCGGTGTTGCGCGATCAGCCTCCTGGCCAAGAAGGCTCCATTGTGGAGAGTGTGATCAGCAATGTGGCGGTCAGCGCCAACAATCCCCGCGATAACAACCGCAGCGTGCAACCGCACCTTGGTCGTATTCAGGTTTCGTTCGTGGAGTTCGAAAAAAGACACGGTAAATCTTCTGCGCCTTATTTGACCGCCATTCGTGAAGTGGTGCAAGGTATTCCGGGTGTTAGCGTAGAGGTAGATCAAGAGACCAGTGGTCCGCCCACCGATCCTCCTGTCAATATTGAAATCGTTGGCGACGATTTTGAACAGTTGGCGCAGGTGTCGACAAGACTGCTGCAATATATCGATCAAAATAAAGTAGAAGGCATCTCTAGCTTAAAGGCCGATGTGGATCTTAGTAATCCTGAGATCACCATTGCTGTTGACCGCCAACGGTCCACGATGGAAGGGGTCAGTACCGCACAGATCGGGATGGCTCTTCGCACCGCCCAATTCGGAAAAGAGGTCAGCAAGATCAAAGATGGCGAGGACGAATACAAGATACAACTGCGTTATGCTCCGGAAAGTCGGGGCAACGTAGAGGACCTGCTCAATATGCGGATCGTCTTTATGGACATGAACACGATGCAGATCAAATCGGTTCCGCTCGGCGCCATGGCCACTGTAACGTATTCCAATACCGCTGGGGGTATCAAGCGTAAGAACGTTCGTCGCACCATTCAGTTGCAAAGCAGTGTTACCGATCCAACCGAGGTCACGCGAATCAATGCCGAACTGGCCGAGAAGATCGAATCGTTCAGACAACAAAATTCACTGCCTGAGAATGTGGTGATCCGCCAAAGCGGACAAAGTGAACAAGAGCGAGAGACTCAATCATTTTTGGGTACTGCATTGTTGATGGCCATCGGTATCATCTTTTTGATCTTGGTACTTCAGTTCAACAGTATGAGCAAACCCTTTATCGTCATAACCGAGATCTTCTTCTCTGTGATCGGAGTTTTCTTAGGGTATGCCTTAAGCGGCATTACGCTTGCTTCCATTATGGTGGGCGTAGGTATCGTGGGGCTGGCCGGTATCGTTATCAAGAATGGTATCTTGCTGATCGAATTTACCGATGAGCTGCGCAGCAGAGGATATCGTACCCGCGAGGCCGCCATTCAGGCTGGAAAGATCCGTATCATACCGGTATTACTTACCGCTGTGGCTACCATATTGGGATTATTGCCATTGGCCGTTGGTTTCAACATTGATTTTGCCGGCTTGTTTCAGCATGGTCGTCCTAATATCTTTTTTGGAGGAGACAGTGTGGTGTTTTGGGGTCCACTTAGCTGGACCATCATCTTTGGTTTGATCTTTTCTTTCTTTTTGACCCTGTTGCTCGTGCCCGGTATGTATCTTATTGCCGAGCGGTTGCGCAGACCCATGGAAAAGTTCTACGGCACCCGCTACATTGCCCTGTTAGGATTTACGGGTCCGTTCTTCTTCATTTTCGTGGGGTTGATGTTGCTTGTCAGAAAGTGGCAAGGCCGCCCGGTGTGGATGGGCCAGTCGAACCAAAAGAACGCTTAAATTCGCGTACAATAAGCCGCGTGCACGCAGATGACCAGAAAACAAGAGATATTACAAGATGTGGTGATCAAGTTCGCCGGAGACAGCGGCGATGGCATGCAGTTGACCGGAAGCCAGTTTACCACCAACTCGGCCTTGTTGGGATTGGACCTTGCGACCTTTCCTGATTTTCCGGCCGAGATCAGAGCTCCTCAGGGCACCTTACCCGGTGTGAGCGGATTTCAGTTGCGATTTTCTTCCGACCGTGTCTTTACACCCGGTGATATATGCGATGTGCTCGTGGCCATGAATGCGGCTGCCTTAAAAGTAAATCTAAAGGCCCTCAAGAAAGGGGGTAAGATCATTGCCAACACCGATGGCTTCGATGCCAAGAATCTGCGGTTGGCCAATTATCCCGATGGGGTCAATCCACTCGATGACGGATCACTTTCCAACTACGAGTTGATTCGCATGGACGTGACCAAGATGACGCGCGAATCACTAAAGGATGCGCCCCTGGGGATGAAAGAAAAGGATCGGGCCAAGAATATGTTCGTGCTGGGCTTTCTGTACTGGATGTACGGAAGGGACATGAACAATACCATCAATTTCTTGAAAGAAAAATTTTCTAAGAAGCCCGATATTCTAGACAGTAACATCAAGGTCTTACAAGCCGGTTACAATTACGGTGATACCACTGAGACCTTTCATACTACATACAGTGTAGAGCGGGCAAAGATGGAACCGGGGTCGTACCGCTCCATTATGGGCAATCAATCTTTGTCGCTCGGATTGATCGCAGCCTCGCAGCAAAGCGGTCTTCCGTTGTTCTTGGGTTCCTATCCAATTACCCCTGCTTCCGATATCTTACATGACCTTTCGAAGTACAAGAATTTTGGGGTCAGGACCTTTCAGGCCGAAGACGAGATCGCTGCCATTACTTCTGCCATTGGTGCTTCTTATGGCGGATCACTGGGCGTAACCACTTCGAGCGGACCGGGTATTGCCTTAAAGGGAGAAGCGATGGGGCTGGCAGTAATGCTGGAGATCCCGCTGCTGATCATCAATATTCAAAGAGGGGGTCCCTCTACAGGACTTCCTACCAAGACCGAACAAAGCGATCTGATGCAGGCCTACTATGGACGCAACGGAGAATGCCCTATGCCTGTTGTGTCGGCTTCTACTCCGGCCGATTGCTTCAGTGCGGTCTATGAGGCTGTTCGCATTGCCGTACAGCATATGACACCGGTCATGTTCTTAAGCGATGGTTACATTGCCAATGGGGCCGAGCCTTGGCGCTATCCTCAAACAAAGGATCTTCCTGCCATCAAGGTTCAATTCAAGACAGCACTTGCCGAAGGCGAAGAAAAATATCTTCCTTATCAGCGTGACGAGAAGTTAACGCGTCCGTGGGCCGTGCCGGGCACTGCTGGTCTTGAGCACCGCATTGGTGGTCTCGAAAAGCAAAATATTACCGGTAACGTAAATTATGAGCCCGAGAATCACCAGTTGATGGTGAACATTCGGCAAGAAAAAGTAGATCGTATCGCAGACTATATTCCCGAGCAGCAACTCGATAGCGGTCCGAGCTCCGGAAAAATATTGGTACTGGGATGGGGCTCTACCTACGGGGCCATCAAATCGGCCGTAGCTGTGTTGCAACAGCAAGGTCATGCCGTGAGCCATGCGCATCTTCGCTACATTAGACCCTTCCCCAAAAACCTCGGTAGTATCCTTCGCAATTTTGAGCAAGTGCTCATTCCCGAGATCAATAATGGTCAGCTCATCAAGATCATTCGCGATGTGTACCTGGTCGATGCCAAGGGGTATAATAAAGTAATGGGAGTTCCCATTACCAAGACCGAATTGGTGCAGCAGTTGCAAACCATGCTCTAAAAATCAGCTTGCTTTCTTACTCTTTTTTCTGGCGGGCATAGTGCCGGCAAAGCGATCGCAGTCCGCAATTTTCGCATCGGGGGCTACGGGCTACACAGGTATAGCGTCCGTGCAAGATGAGCCAGTGATGCGCTTTATGTATCAGCGACTCCGGAAAATATTTTATGAGCCATTTTTCTACCGCTAATGGCGTAGAGGCGCTGGCAGGTACCAGCCCTAGTCGATGGCTTACTCTAAACACATGCGTGTCTACTGCCATATTCGGCTGGCGATCGATCACCGAGGTAATTACATTGGCTGTTTTTCTTCCTACCCCCGGTAGTTGTACCAATTCCTCTACCGTCATCGGTATGGATCCTCCAAAATCATCGATCACTTTATTGGCCAGCGCCACCAGGTGTTTGGCTTTATTGTTAGGATAAGAAATGCTTTTGATAAGGGTAAAGACCTCTTCGGGGGTTGCCTTTGCGAGCGAAGGAATATCGGGGTAGGCAGCAAACAGACTGGGAGTGGTCTGGTTGACTCGTTTGTCGGTACACTGCGCCGACAAAACTACGGCTACCAATAACTGATAGGGATCGTCGTAAAGTAACTCCGTTTCAGCTGCGGGAGCGTGTTCCAAAAAATAGTCGGTTACCCTTTTGTACTTTTCGTTGCGGGTCATGTCCGCAAGATAATGCGCCGTTAGCGAACTGTTTCGGTCAGTCTTTCGGCGGCCTTGTGCATGATGGTCAAGATCACTTCGGTGCGGGGCGACTCGGTAAGTCGGTTCAGGCGGTCTTTGGCGGCTTTCAGCACCGCCAGTTTTTCGCGTAGGGTCCAGTCTTTCTCGAGTTGAGTCTCTACCTGTAGCCGAGTGGCGGCATCCATGTCGTTGTAGAGATAAAGTAAGAGATCTTCAGGTGTAAAATTGCTCATGGAGGCGAATTTTGTCGCTGCTAAAAAAGGCAGTTACCCATTAAAAACGCAAAAGGGGCAAGCTTATTGTACGAGGCCAAAAAAATCAGCGGCTGCCGGGGGTCGGCTTAGGGGCGATCAAGAAAAGATCCTCGTTTTCGCGCTTCATCAGGTACTTTTCTCGGGCGTATTTTTCGATCGTGGCCGGGTTGTTCTTAAGTAATTCCAACTCTTTTTTTTCGGCCTCGATCTGGGTAGAGTAGTGGGTCTTAGTTTGTTGCAACTCACGAAGTTCGCGCTTGCGATCTAGTTGAGTGAACAGGTCATTCTTGTCTAAAAAAACGATCACTACCAAAAAGGCGGCCAGGCTAATGGCATACTTACTTTTGACCCAAGAGGGGATCGTATTCATTACCTGTTGCATGCTGTAGACAAATTTAAAGAGAGGTCCGTGTAGCTCGGTTTATTTTTTTCCGAATTTGATCTTGCCTTTGGGATAAATGGCCGAGCTGCCGAGTTGCTCCTCAATTCTGATCAGCTGGTTGTACTTAGCCATACGGTCGGTACGCGAGGCACTACCGGTCTTGATCTGGCCGCAGTTCAGGGCAACCGCCAGGTCGGCGATCGTGCTGTCTTCGGTCTCGCCGCTGCGATGACTCATGATGGTATTGTAACCATTGTGCTGAGCCAGGGTCACGGCATTGATGGTCTCGGTAAGGGTTCCGATCTGGTTCACCTTTACCAGCAATCCGTTGCCGATCTGCTTATCGATACCTTGCTGCAAACGGGTCACATTGGTCACAAACAGATCATCGCCCACCAACTGGCAGCGATCTCCCACGGCCTCGGTCAGCATCTTCCATCCGTTCCAGTCATCTTCGGCCATACCGTCTTCGATGCTGCAGATCGGATATTTTTTGACCCATCCCTCCCAGTACTTGGCCAGTTGTTCACTGCTCATTTCTTTGCCGCTGCTCTTATGAAAGACATATTTCTTTTTCTTGCTGTTCCACAGTTCGCTATTGGCCGCATCCATGGCGATCATGATCTGCGAACCCGTCTTGTATCCTGCAGCATCGATCGATGTGAGTACCATTTCGATGGCTTCTTCATTGCTTTGAATGTTGGGGGCAAATCCACCTTCGTCTCCTACATTGGTGCTGTATCCTTTTTTCTTGAGAACGTTTTTGAGCGCATGAAAGATCTCTACGCCCCAGCGAAGTCCCTCGCTGAAATTGGGAGCGCCCACCGGCATCACCATAAATTCTTGAAAGTCGATCTTGTTATCGGCATGAGCCCCGCCATTCAGAATGTTCATCATGGGAATGGGCAAGATCTTGGCATTGGTGCCGCCAATGTAGCGAAACAATGGAAGAGCCGCCTCTTCGGCAGCGGCCTTGGCTGCTGCCATGCTCACCGCAAGAATTGCGTTGGCTCCTAACTTCGATTTATTGGGGGTGCCATCGAGCTGTATCATCATCTCGTCAATGCCTGTTTGGTCGGCCACATCATAGCCCAGCAGCATCGGGGCAATCTTTCTATTGACGTTGTCTACGGCTTGCAATACGCCTTTACCGAGATATTTTTTCTTATCACCATCGCGCAGTTCCACGGCTTCGTGAATACCTGTGCTGGCCCCACTGGGAACGGCAGCTCTTCCTACGGCACCTTCTTCGGTTATAACGTCAACTTCTACGGTGGGATTTCCTCTCGAATCAAGGATCTGGCGGGCAAATACTTCGGCAATGTAGCTCATGGGTTCAGTAATTAGTAGTTAGTTGAAATCAGGCAGGGGTCAGGTATCTGAAGATCTCTTCCAGACTCATTCCCTGGCGCGGCAAAGATACTTTTTTGTGTAGTTCGCTCAGCAAACTATCGGCCACTATCTGGCCTTTATGGATAATGATGACCCGGTTGCAGATGGCCTCGGCCTCTTGTAAAATATGAGTCGAAAACAAAATGGTCTTGTTTACGCCTGTCGTTTTGATCAGCTCCCTGATCTCGATCAGCTGGTTGGGATCAAGACCCGACGTGGGCTCATCCAATATCAATACTTCGGGGTCATGCAATAAGGCGGCGGCCAGTCCCACGCGCTGTTTGTATCCCTTCGAAAGTTCAGCGATCCGTTTATGTGACTCAGCCAACAGACCGGTTCGCTCAATGGCGATTTGCACCGCGTCTTTTGCAGCGGGTACATGTTGCAGCTCGGCCATAAAAAGCAGGTACTCCCGCACGAACATATCGTAGTAGAGTGCATTGAGTTCGGTCAAATAACCGATCTTCTTACGCGCCTCTAAGGGATGTTGCGCAACATCTACTCCTGCCACTCGGGCCGATCCACTATCGGCAGAAAGGTAACCGGTAAGAATTTTCATGGTCGTGGACTTTCCTGCCCCATTGGGTCCCAGAAATCCTACGATCTCACCGGGCTCTATAGAAAATGAAATGGAATCAACGGCACGTTGCGTACCGTATTGCTTGATCAATTGGCTGACCTGAATCGACATGCTGCGAAGTTAGCTCACAGATCGTCAAATTCATAAAGGGGATCAAGCGCTGTTCCGGCTGGAATCTCATAGACGGGCTTTATCAAGCCATCCTTTAGTCCGTACACCCAGCCATGTAAGTCGGGGTAGTGACTATTTTTCCAGGCTTTTTGAACGATAGAGGTCTTTGCCAGGTTCATGACTTGCTCCTGTACATTTAACTCTACCATTCGGTTGATGCGATCGTCCTCATTCTTGATGTTGTCTACCTCTTCGCGATGAAAGCGATAGACATCCTTAATGTTACGCAGCCATTTGTTGATGATGCCAAAATTATGTTTGGTCATGGAGGCTTTTACCCCTCCGCAGCCATAGTGACCGCAAACTATAATGTGTTTTACTTTCAAGTGATTGACTGCATAGTCCAGTACCGTGAGAAGGTTGAGATCGGTGTGGACTACCATATTGGCCACATTACGGTGTACAAAAATCTCTCCGGGCCGAGTGCCAGTGATCTCGTTGGCTGGTACACGGCTGTCACTACATCCGATCCAAAGAAATTCGGGTGTCTGTAGATCGGCCAGTCGCTTAAAGAACTCCGGATCATCCATTACTTTTTCGGCCGCCCAGGCTTTATTTTCCAGTAATAGTTTTTCGTAAGGTTTCATTGAATAAAAATTTAATTAATGGCGTACAGTGTATGTTTTAGTTTGATGTTCTTTGATTTCGATAGTAATGTTTCTTGCGGCAGCATTTTTTTGAAAATCTTCGATTACTTCCATAATGTCGTTATCCACGAACTCGGCTTTCGAAAGATCGATCAGCACAAACGCCTCATCGGGTATTTTTCCGAGCTCTCTTTTTAGGATCGGTTTATTCAAAAAAGAGACATGGGAGCGTAGGCGAATCAGAAAATTATTGTTGTCTTTTACGGCTAATATGGCGCTACTGAAATTAGTTCGAAGCACAAACAGCAGACCGATCCCAATTCCGATCATGACGCCCTTTAAGAGATCGGTCGCCAAAATGGCCAGGATCGTAATAACGAGCGGCGCAAACTGATCCCAGCCTCTTTTATAGTAGCTGATAAATAAAGCGGGTTTAGCCAGTTTATATCCGGTAAAGATCAGAATGGCGGCCAGGGCCGCTTTGGGGATCTGATTGAGCAGTCCTGGAATAAACGCAACGCAAAGCAGCAATAACCCGCCATGGCAAATGGTCGACAATTTTGTTTTAGCACCTGCATTCACATTGGCCGAGGAGCGAACGATCACACTGGTAACGGGTAAACCTCCTAAAAGCCCCGATATTATATTGCCAATTCCCTGTGCTTTCAATTCGCGGTTGGTAGGTGTAATGCGCTTGTAGGGGTCTAATTCATCTACCGCTTCAATGCTCAGCAGCGTTTCAAGACTTGCCACGAGAGCAAGTGTTAGTGCAACCGTCCATATTTGCCGGTTTCCTAGCACACTCCAGTCCGGGCTGGTAAAAAAAGAAAAGAACTCTCCCGTGCTTGTTGCCGTGGGTAAGATCACCAGGTGCTCTCCATCCAGCGGCGTCAGCCCATATCCGGCTATGAACGCTCTGTTGAGTGCTACGGCAAGTATCACCATAAGCAGGGGACCGGGAATAAAACGAATCCAGCCGCCACGGCTAGCCTGCAGCTTTTCCCAAATGATATTAACCAGTAAAGCGGCAACGCCGATGATGAGGGCTGTTTTATTGACGTTGCCGAACGCGTAAAAGAAGTTAGCAAAAATATTTCCTTTTCTGGCGGGCACACCCTCATCGCTTTCAAATTGTGAATCATCACCCAAAAGATGTGGAAATTGGTTGAGCAATAAGATCAGACCAATGGCTGCCAGCATGCCCTTGATAACACTATCGGGCACATAATCGCCTATGATACCTGCTTTGGCAAAGCCCAGCATCAACTGAAGAAAGCCGGCAATTACCACAGCAAGCAGAAAAGCTTCATAAGACGGGAGTAGGGCTATTGAGGCGGCCACAATAGCCGTTAGGCCTGCGGCAGGACCACTTACGCTTTGGTGAGAACGGCTTGCAAGGCCTACTGCAATACCACCTACAACACCGGCAATAATTCCGCTGAACAAGGGTGCGTTAGAGGCAAGGGCAACACCTAAGCAAAGGGGTAGGGCCACCAGAAATACCACGATGGAAGCCGTGAGGTCATTTGGGAAACTTTTGGCGTAGTCGCTTAGCGAAGGGCTATTTTTCATGGGTAATAATTAAAGTAATATAGTCACTTTTTTTATCTTTTGTCATTGCTTCTACAGGTATTGGTTTTTTGACTTTTTTTCATTTCGGTGTTATAATTGCCCCACGGCCCAGCTTAGTTGGTAACCGGCCAGTGCCAATTTGGCCTTGAGCTCTTGTAATTTTTGAAGTGCTTCGAGTCGTTTGTTCTCGCGGGCATTGACCAAAAAGAGGGAGCTTTCACCGATACTAAACCGGATCTCTTCTCCGCGTTGCAGCAAGTAGTAGTTCGAATAAGCCTTTGTCTGTAGGGCCACCTGCGAACGCAGATTGATCAGTTCGTTGAAGTAGGCCTTTACTTTGTTTTCGATCTGAGTGGTCTTCAGATCTTGTTCCAGCCTCACTGAGTTGATGGTCAGTTTCGTATTTCTGTAATTTCCTCTCTCGGCAGCGAGGCGAAGGGGGATACTCATCTTTAGACCATACTGAAAATTATTATCGAACAAGGGTGCCTTGATGGTATTGGTAAATCGATTTCCTTCTTGTAAAAAGTTATACTGCAGATCGGCCTGTGGCAACAATTGTTGAAAGCGATATCGTTTTTCGATAGCAAGGGTCTGTAGTTTAAAATTATAGAGCAGCAGCTCCGGATGATTTTTTCTGGCCACATCCAGTAAACTGTCCAATACCGGAACGGGTTGTGTTTCTAAAGTCCGTTCTCCGTCTAGGAGTAACGGATTCACCTCATCGGGCAACTGATAAGGATTCTCCTCTGGTGTCCAGAGAAAGACAGAGAGTTCAAGCTGGTTATTGCGCAGCTCCAACTGTGCCGCTTGTTGCTGCACCTGTAGTTGTTGCAACTGGGCCAGGGCCTCGGTGGTATCGAGTGCCGGGCGATCCCCTTGTTTAAATGCTCCTCGTACAAAAGCCATCCGCTTTTCGTTCACTGAAACGGCTTCGTCCAAAACAGCCAATATCCGGTGACTCTTATACCAATTCCAAAAAGCCTTCTGTGCATCAAGTAACAGATCGTTGAGCATGCGTTGCTGCTCAGCATACGAAGCATCCCGCAGTACTTTGGCAGTTTGTAAGGCAGCCCTTCGTTTATCCATCAACAGATCGCGTCCCAGGG
>Ga0208598_1000136_pt1 | contig 25244 bp, 15 predicted proteins | sample LakMenEpi22Jun12_FD_150726 | JGI IMG/M metagenome (GOLD analysis project Ga0208598, IMG submission 150726) | Freshwater microbial communities from Lake Mendota, WI - 22JUN2012 deep hole epilimnion (SPAdes) | ecosystem: Environmental > Aquatic > Freshwater > Lake > Epilimnion/Euphotic zone ... | reverse complement strand
TCTCGGAATTGACGTACAGGAAGTTCCTTACTACCCTGCAGGATATGTCGACTTGACATTCCCACAGAACCGTGTATGGGGATTCCAGCGTGACATCACTGTAAACCGTGAATACAAGCCAAAGAAGGATACTGTAGAATACACAGTCTTCGTTCGCTTCGGTATTCAGTGGGAAGAGCAGGATGCAATCGCATTCGCTGACGCTGCATCAGATGCATAATCTGTAAACAGTAAAAATTAAGGGGAGTAGGAGTTAACGCTCCTGCTCCCTTTATTACTTATAATGATATAATACTAACAAGGAGGAATTATGGAAAACAATAATGAAAATCCAATTGTAGAAGAAGCAGTAGTTGAGGCACCAGTATTTGAAGCACCAGTTTTTGAAGCACCAGTTGCAGAAGAGCCTGTTGTAGAGGCACCTGTTGTTGAGCATGTTGTAGAAACTCCAGTTGTAGAAGAAGTTCAAGCAGTTGTAGAAGCACCTGCTTACCAGGCACCTGAAGAAGTTCAGGCACTTGGATCAGTAGCAGAGGGAGTCATTGGAGCAACAACAGCACCAAAGGCACCTGAAAGAAAAAAGAAGGAAAAGGCTGCAGAAGTTAAAGAAAAGGTAGCACTTTATTCAACAAAGAATGTAACATGGTCAGAGGTAGGCAAGGTTTACCGTGGCTATAACATTGTTGAAAAGGAGGCTGCTGAAAAGTGGCTTACTCGTTCTCACATCCGCACAGCCACCCCAGAAGAAGTTGCCAAGGAATTTGGTAAGTAAAATATGGAAATATTGAGAGTTCCGCCATATGATGACATCATAGTAAACTTTGTTGTTCCTTCAGGATACAGCGATGCAGATATCTATGCAAGAGTAACAGATATGGCGGATCTTTCAGTACAAGTTTTAGAATTTTTAGAATGGTCAACAGGAGACAACATCAACATCTCACTTCCTGGAAGATACGACAATAATTACAGAGTAGAGATTTTTACAATTGGCGAGGGTGAAGAATTAATTCACGAAGAGTACTACGAACTAGTCAGACCATATGTAGATCCAAACACATTAGGAACAACAGCATCAGAGATTGCTGAATACAAAATTTTAGAATTAGTAGCAAGATCAATGATAGACACCTTTTGCCCAGAAGGATTTTATAACAAAAAGATAACAGTAGTTGGAACTGGTAACGGCTCAGACTACTTTTCTTTATGGGAAAAAGTTTATAGAGTATTTAAGGTTTATGAAAACAATGTCTTAGTTTACGATAGATCAAACCCAGAATTGGGCGACTATCAATATACAATAACACCAGATAAGACTGCTATACAAAGAGTTAGTGCAGATGTTCTTGAGTTAAATAGATACGAATCAACAGCGCAAAACCTACCAGTTGCAAGCGGAGATCTTGGCTACTACGGATATGAAGGAATATCTTTTCCATCAGGATATGACTACACATTTGTTGTAGACCACGGGTATCTAAACGTTCCTGAAGATGTTGAGTATGCAGCCAAGTTGCTGATAGAAGATCTTAAGTGTGGCAAGTTAGATTATTACAAGAGATATGTAACATCATATAATACAGATCAGTTTAAAATTCAGTTTGATAAGGCAATGCTTGGCGGTACTGGTAACTTCTTAGTAGATAAGATTCTTGACAAATATGTTAAGACCATTGTCAAGCCAGGGATAATTTAATGATATGCGAAGAGCCAGATTTTATATTCCCATTGCAAGCAGATATATATTATCCAATTGTTGAGCAGGGAACTTATGGCAATGTTAAGAAAACTTGGATTATAGATAAGACTATAGCAGCAAACTTTAATGCTGTAGGAACTGCAGGCAATGAAGAAGTAAGGCCAAATGTAAATATCACACAAAGATCAAGTCTAATTGGAAGAGTAAAGACAGACTTAAGAATTTCAAGTTTAGATGCCCCACACTCAATAACAAATATTATATTAACAAACATTCGTGACAAGAACTGTAATTATATATACACAGAGACATCAGGCCCACGTGCAGGAAAGTCAACCATCTTTGAAGTGGCAACTCAAGAACCGTATGTTGGTCCTTTTGGCGGTATTGAGTATTACAATTTAGTAATCCGTAGATCTGAAAATCAGGCGGTAGATGTCTAATGCTGAGTTTAACTATAGATAGCAGACAGTTTCAAAAAGAAATAAACAACATAATGCAATACTCTACTGGATTTTTAGATGGAGTACAAAAAGGAAAGTCTGCATTCTACATGGATCTGGCACCAAAAATAGCAGAACTAGCATCACAGTTTGTTGATGTAAACTCAAGAATGTCTCCAGAACTACTTCACCATATTTATGAATGGCATAAGGTTGGAAGCCCAGAGGCAAGATTATTTGATATTGATTACAAAATAACCAAGATAGGAATAACTTTTACTTCATCTTTAAAACAATCACAGTCAATTAAAAATGGATCAAATGTACCTTTTTATAATAAAGCAAAGATTATGGAAGAAGGGATTGCAGTTACGATTAGACCTAAAAAAGCAAACGCTTTAAGGTTTGAGGTTGACGGACAAGAAATTTTTACTTCATCAGAAGTAACTGTAGATAACCCTGGTGGACAAACAAAAGGTCAGTTTGAGAATGTTCTTAATAACTTCTTTGGTGTATATTTTAGACAATCATTTTTAAACTCAAGCGGTTTGCTACAATACTTTAAGACTCCAAATACCTATAAGAAAAACCTTGGCTCAGCAAAAAGAGGCGGTAGATCTTTAGGTCTAAAAACTGGATACCAGTGGGTTGCTAATGCAGGGAGGATGGGATAATGGCAGAATCAACATCAGTATTTAATACACCAGTACTATGGATAAATGAATATCTAAAAGAAAAAATAGGACTCGATACAGGAATTGGAGTTCCATTTTTCCCATCACGACCAGCATCAATCGATGAGTTGACAGAGAGTTGGATTATAATTACTCCAGAAAGTACGATTGAGCCACAAAGACTTGCCTATGCTGGAGTTATGGCTACATGGGATAGGCTTGTTCGTATGCGTAGATCGCCATTTCCACACATAAAACAAGAGCAACTTTTATATTATTTTTATGCAACAGAAAGTGATGTTACTGAAAAAATGGTTCAGGTTCAGGAGAAGGTTCTTCGCCTAATGGATCGTGAAGACGAGACTGCAGAAGAAATTAACAAGTGGGCAAAGGCCAAAGGCCAGATAGATGGAATGGACTGTAAATTCTTTTTCCATAAGTTTAAGGTATATCAATTAGAAGAAGTCAGAGATATAATAGATTTCGGAACAGCCAGGACATATGGCGGAAACAAAATAATTATAGACTTTGAGTATCACCAGGTATCAAATAAGTATGAAGAGTCAGAAGGCTCAACTGCAGATAGACCAAGATATAATAAGGATACTATTACTGACGCAGGAATCCTTCCTTAAAAGGGTGTTATAATTAACTTGAGGAAACAAGCCCTTTTAATCCAAAAGAAAAAAAAGAGGTGAAAAATATGGCATATACACGTGGTAGCAGCAACAATATTATTGTTGGAGCAGCAGCCCTCTTCACACATGAAGACGGCGTACTCACAGACGCAGGACTTCCAGCATATGTAGCAGGAACATCATACAGAGAGACTCTCTCAAATGATACAGACTTCCGCAATGTTGGTTACACAATGAATGGTTTGGAAATTCAATTCCAGCCAGATTTCGGTGAAGTAGCAGTAGACCAGGTACTTGACGTTGCTAAGTTGTTCAAGCAAGGCATGCAGGTAAACCTAAATACTACATTCGCAGAATCAACACTAGAGAACCTATTGTTTGCACTAGCAGGCAAGGATGGAGATCTATCAACAGTATCAGGAAACCCAACACTTAATCTTTCAGCAGGAGACATCGGCGAATGCCCAGTCGAACGTGGTTTGGTTGCAGTTGGTCCAGGAACTGGAGATTGTGCAATTGGAGACGAACTCGAAAGAGTTTACGTAGCATACCGTGCACTCTCAATCGAGAGCGTAACAGTATCTGCAAAGAGAGATGAAGCGACAATGTTCGAAGTATCATTCCGTCTTCTTCCAAATGATGATGCGTCATACGGTAAGATCGTAGACCGCACTATCCCAGCAGCATAATACAACTTAATATACGAGAGGCTCAATCCTTCGGGGTTGGGCCTTTCTGTTTGGTATACTTATATAATGCCTACAGAAATATACAAAACCTCAACCATTGAACTTTTTGATGGAACAGAACTATATATTACTCCATTAAAGATAAAATACTTAAAGTTATTTTTAGAAGAATTTGAGAATGTAAAAAAATCAAATAGCGATGACGAGGCAATTAATTATTTGTCTAAGTGTGCAACAATTACAATGATGCAGTATTATCCAAGCATAAAGACACAAGAAGAATTAGAAGATAATATTGATATGCCAACAATTTATAAACTATTAGATTTTTCGGCAGGTATAAAGATAAATGAAAAGTCTAAAGAGCCAGTAAAGACTCAAGCAACAGAAAGTGGGTCAACCTGGGATGAGTTAGATTTAGCAGAGTTGGAATCTGAGGTTTTTTTGCTCGGAATATGGAAAGACTATGACGAGTTAGAATCATCTATGTCCATGCCAGAGATTGTAGCAACACTAAAAGCAAAAAGAGATCTTGACTATTCTCAAAAGAAATTTCTTGCTGCCATGCAAGGTGTTGATTTAGACAAAGCCAGTGGCAAAGGAAACGCATGGGAAGAAATGAAGGCAAGGGTATTCAGTGGTGGCCAGGCAGCAGACTCTAAAGATATTGTTGCACTTCAAGGAATTAATGCACAAAAAGCAGGTTTTGGAATTGGTATGGGCTTAACCTATGAAAAATTAGACGAATCTACACCGTCCAACGTGGTATAATTAATTGTTAACCTACAAGGAGGAAAACTATGGCTGACAAGCCTTTAAAAAATAGAAGCGTCAAACTAATAGACGGAACAGAAATTGAAGTAAGACCACTTAAGTTATCTTTACTTAGACCATTTATGGCTAAGTTTGCATTGCTTTCAGGAGTTTCCGAAGACAACGATAAGTCTATGGATATCCTTATTGAATGTGCACAAATTGCAATGAAACAATTCAAGCCAGAATTGGCAGAAGATAAGGCAGCACTAGAAGAACTTCTAGATCTTCCTACAGTTTACGAAATTATTGATGCAGCATCAGGTGTTCAGAACAACGACACAAGCGCAGTACTAACTTCGTTGACAAAATAAAATAAAAAGAGGTGTTTGAGAATTGGCAGATGTAAACTCTAATATAAATATTAATTTTAATACAACTGCCGCTCTCGCACAACTTCGTCAACTACAGGCAGGCCTCAGTAAGTTTCATCAATCACTTGCTGAGGGCAACCTGGCTGCTGCAAATGCTCAAAAAGGTTTAAACGCACAACTTATTCAGTCTGTTGGAGCCACAGGACATTTTTCTGCAAGTCAAGTTAAAGTTGCAGGCAGCACACTTGCTTTTACATCCGCATTAGAAAAAAATAAACTATCTCTTCGTGAGTACTACAGATACACAATGGCAGCAGCAACTGCCAATACTCGTGTTCTTGGCAGGGCTTTTGCAGCAGAAAGAGAAATTATTAACCGTGCTCGAAGAGATAGAGTAAAGGCCCTACAAGCACAATACATCCAGATGAACAAGTCCAATGCTGGATTTATGGATGCAATTCGAGTTATGCCAAAAAGCCTGCAGATGGCTAATGGAAAGTTTACAGAACTTGGAACAAGAATACAATACGCTGCACAAAGACAGCAGTTTCTTAATCAATTATTAAAGCAAGGCTCAACCCAACTTCTAAACTTCGGTAAGAATACTCAATGGGCAGGTCGCCAGTTAATGGTTGGTCTTACAATGCCACTTGCTTTGTTCGGCGCTGCAGCAGCGAAAGCGTTCAGAGAACTAGATGCAGAGGTTATAAAGTTTCGTCGTGTCTATGGAGATGCTTTTACAAATGACGCAGAAGTTGAAGCAGCAGTCCAAAATATAAAAAAATTAGGAAGCGAATATGTAAAGTATGGAGTCTCTGTTACAAAAACTATGGAGATGGCTGCAACTGCAGCAGCAGCAGGTTTTCAAGGGGATGCCTTATCTGCACAAGTTCAAACAGCAACAAAGTTAGCAGTTCTTGGTCAGATAGAACAGCAGCAGGCACTTGAAACAACAATATCTTTGCAAAGCGCATTTGGAATCTCTAGCGATGAACTTGCAAAGAAGATTGATTTCCTTAACGCAGTAGAAAACCAGACACTACTATCTATTGAAGACTTGACGATTGCAATTCCTAAAGCAGCACCAGTTGTAAAGCAACTTGGTGGAAATGTAGAAGATTTGGCCTTCTTCTTAACTGCTATGAAAGAAGGTGGAATTAATGCCTCAGAAGGTGCTAACGCATTAAAGTCTGGTCTTGCTTCATTAATTAATCCATCTGAAAAATCAGCAAAGTTTCTTGGTAAATTAGGCATCAACATAAAGGGACTTGTTGAGGCAAACAAGGGAGACATCAAGGGAACCGTAGTTGGATTTGCTAGAGCGTTAGACGAACTTGATCCACTAAATCGTGCAAGAGCAATTGAACAGTTGTTTGGTAAGTTTCAGTTTGCACGTTTGTCAACACTGTTTCAGAATGTAACAAAAGACGGATCTCAAGCATCAAGAGCATTTAAGTTAGCAGGTGCATCAGTAGAAGAATTAGCAATTCTATCCGAAAGAGAAATGAAGAAGATAGAAGATTCAACTGGTGTTAAGTTTCAAGCAGCATTAGAAAACATTAAAAAAGAAATAATGCCATTAGGAAAAGCATTCCTAGAGGCCTTGACTCCAGTAGTTAAGTTTTTCTCAGGGCTACTTGAAAAGTTTAATGGTCTTGGAGATAATACAAAAAAGGTTATTGCAATAATTGTTGCAGCAGTTGCAGGGCTTGGACCAATCCTGCTTATGACATTTGGTCTTCTTATGAATGGTGTTGCAAATGTTATTAAATTGTTTGCACTGCTTCGTGGAGGAATTGCCAAGTTAAACGGACAAACAAGTGTTATGGGTGCAGGATTCAACTATATGACACAAGAGCAGATTGAAAATGCTGCATCGTCTCAACAACTTCACCAGACACACACAAGATTGATAGAAGTTTTCAATGTTGAAAAAGCATCTGTAAATGCTCTTGCCTCATCTTATAACTCACTAAGCACACAGATGAGAGCAATGGCTACTGCCAACCCATCATTATTTGCAGGTGGAGCACCAGGTGCAGCCCGTGCAGTAAGAGGTTTGCCACCAGTTAAAAAGTACAAAGAAGGTATTTTAAGCGTTCCAGGTCCAAAGGGTGCAGGAGATGTTGTTCCAGCAATGCTTTCTCCAGGAGAAGCAGTTATTCCTACAGATACAACAAACAAATATAGAGGTCTTATAAGTGCAATGTTTAAAGACAAGGTTCCAGGATTTATGGCTGGAAGACTTCCTGGCGGACCAGGCAGAGGAATACCCCTATCTGATGGACCCGCAGCAGTTAGAAAAGCACAGCAAGCAAAGTATAGAAGACAAAACGATGCAAGACAAGGATGGAATGAACCTCATCCAGAAGCACCCAAGGGTCCAGTATTTGTTGGAATGCCAGTTAGTGCAGACAAGGCATCACAGTCTAGACAAATACTAGACAAGATATCAGAGCAGGCCAGTCTTGGAAGATTTGGCACCATGCCAGCGTCAAACTTTGGAACAAAACTTCAAGGCTTTAAGGGTTATAGTTTTCCTGAGCGTGGAATTGGCGGGGTATACAGAAAGCCTAACGGCAAGATCGTAGTAGTAAAGCCAACAATAGATGAGAAGACTGCATTAGCAGAAGTTCGCATGGCTGAGATAGAGGCTGCTAGAGGAATGGTAGTTCCAAAACAAACTATTAGAACAATGATAGACCCAACAGATCCTACAGGACAAAGAAAATTTATTGTACTTGAGTCTCCTTACGATCCAAGATTTGCAAACATGGATGGAAAATTTAGAAAGACTGACATGGTTAAGCAGTTAGTTGGATCATTACTGCGTGGAGACAAAGATTTACAAAAATCAAATGTATCTGGAAATAGGGTACCAGATGTAAGCAATGCTGGAGTATTTGATAGAGCATCTGGTTTTAGAGACTACGCTGAAAATATGCCAAGTTTTAGAGAGCAGGCAATGGTTAATCTCCTTGGTGTTAAGGGTGGAGCAAGAAAAGATTTTGCACTAGCAACAGCACCAATCGCAGCAAAGATGACCCCAAAGCAATATGACGATGAAATTAAGGGAGAGATTAATAGAAGCATTCCTATAGTGGAAAAAGTTATTAAGTCTTGGGATCGTGACTTACTTCCAGAGGAAAAAATTGTTTATAACAATATGCTTGAAAGACTTAAGGCTGGCGCAAAAGTAGAATGGGATGAATTCCAGCCAATCCATGCTCGTGCTGGACAGGATGTTATAAAAGCAAAAAAGGGTGTTAATTCAGACGCAACGCCTTCTGAAACTAAAAAACAACAATCGCTATATGAAATGGCTGCTCTGCGTGATAAATCAAAAACACAAATTGATAAACTTGTTAAACAATTAAATCAAGATATAGAAAATACATTAAAAGAATTAAAAAATACAAACCCAGCACAATATAAAAAAGCAATGGCGCTATTAGAAAAATCTGGAGTTACTCCAAAAGCAGATGGCTCCATAAACTTTAAAGAGTCTAAAGTTTATTCAGACTTTATAGAAAAAAATTTATTTTATAAAGATGGAGCATTTCACACGGCCAAGGCTATAGAAAAAGGCCAAAGCCCAACAACTTCTGCAAAAACTTATGATGCTATAAAAAATCAGATATTGTATAGAATGGGTGCTGCTCCAAAACCTGGTAAAGAAACATTTAGCAATAAACCATTTACTCCAGGTAGACTGCACGAAGACCTAACATCAACAACTCAATCTGGTGGCTGGAGAGCAAATATTGATCCAAAGAGTGATTTGTACAAGGCCCTAGATGCCGCAGAGAAAGATCATAAAGCAAGAAATGTTCAAAATCCAAAGAATGTTGTTTTAAATAAATTAAGAACTCAAATGCTTGCAGATGGCTATACTGTAAAACAAATTGATGCCATGTTGAGAACAGAGTTGTCACATCTTTCAAAAACTGGAGAGGCTGGCTTGGGTCCAGAAAAATGGAAGAGTGGTTTTGCTAAGTTTGATTTGCGATTAATTAATAGTTATGTAAACCCAGGAGGCAAGCCAGGGAAGCCAATTGAAAATCCAAGACTAGCAAAGATTTTGAATTGGGATGCTAGAAATGGCAATGTGTTGTTTAATCCAACACAAACAGCAGAATTAAAAAAGGCTTTAGAGTTTATGAAAACAGGAGCACACCCTGTAACTGAAGCCCAAGCAAGACTAGTTCGTGCAGCAGCAGAAGCACAAGTTCGTGCAGATGAACATTTAGCAAAATACAAAAAGGAAAACAACGGCGCAAAGCCAAAGGGTTTCCCAGACCTTGGTTCTGTAAAACAGGCTAAGGCAGTTTCTCTGCTTCTTAGAGAAAGACTTGGCGGTGGATACTATCAAGGAACTCCTACTATATATCGCCTTGGACCAGGCTCAGTTCTAGCACAACCAGGAGAATACTTAGCAGATTTAGAAAACAGAACAGCAGATAAACTTTCTGTTGGCAATACTCAATCAAGACCAATGGGCGCATCGCCATCAACAGGGAAAACAAGTGATAACTTAACTGTTGAAGAAACTCAAACAAAGAGAGTAGTTACTAAAGACCAAGCCCGTAAGGGTGGATTTACGATGCGTTCTAAGTCTACTGGAGATTCAAGTGTTAAATTAACTCCTTATCAAAGACAAGAACTTAAAAAGATTGCAACCAAATATCCAAACTTGAGCGAAACTCAATTAATGGATACGTTAAGAAGAAAACTAAAGGCTGACGAAAATATAATAAAGTCAAAAGAAAAGGAAGGTGCATCAGCAGCAAAGGCTGCACGACGTGCAGAACAACTTCCAAAGCAACAGGCTGCTCAACAGGCTAGATTAGACAGAATCGAAAGAGACAGACAAACAAGAATTATTCAGGCATCTAAAGATCAAGATAAAGCAAACAGGATGAATCGTGCAATTGACAGCAAGAAGCAAAGAATGCTTCGACAAGAAAAGGTTGGTAGATGGTCTGGTGGAGCATCTATGGCCCTTGGAACTGCTGGTATGGGTCTTATGATGGCTGGACAGCAAGGGGCGGGTATGGCTGCAATGGGTGCATCTGCAGTTGCTGGTATGGCACCAATGCTTGCTGGTATGTCTAGTTTTGGATTAGCATTAACAGCACTTGTAACAGTTGGTGGTGGTCTATTCATATTAGACAAAATGGCAAAGAAGGCAGCAGAAAGCCAGTCAAAATTTGTTGATAAAGTCACGGCAACAACTGAGCAAATGTCTGCAGTCGGAGCAATAACAGACAAAGTTGGAGCCAGCGAGTTATATAAAAGAAAAAGACAGCAGGGTACTGGCAATAGATTTACTGCAGGATTTGAAAGAGGTAAAGAGCAATTTGGAGAAACATTCATATCCTCTGAGGTTGGCAAGACAGTATATGAATCATTTAAGAAAAATTTAACTGCTGGAGGAATTGCATCTGCAAAGCAAATATCTTTACAGTTAGCAGCATATGTTTCTGATGGTGTTATGTCAGCAGAACAGGCTCACAGCGTAGCAAGTCAAATAGGAATAGAATTAAATAACTCTACATTGACATCTCAGATTAGTGGAAACCTTTTAGAACTAATTGGACCAGAAGGACAAGACCTTAAGACTGACCCACTAAATGTTAGAGTTAATCTAGTAAGAGAACAAGGAAAGATTAATGAAGATGTTGTAAAGGGTATGCAGGATGCTATTGGACAAGATTACCAATGGTGGAATCCAGCGAAATTTTTTGCTCCAGTATTTACAGAATCAGCAGGAGAAAAAGCAGCAGCAACTACTGCAGCACTAGGAGTTTCATCATTAGAATTAGCACAGGCACAGCAAGACTCTTTGTCTAAATACTACGATACACAAATTGAGGTATTAAGAAAACAAAAAGAGATTACATCTGATAAAGCAAAACAGAAAAAAATAGATGATGAGATTGCGGCTTTAGAAGGTAAGAAAAAGGATGGCTTAAGTTCTTTAAGAAATGAATCAAAAAAACTTTTAAATGATCAAGTAGCCAACTATAAGAAGGTTAAAAATATTGGACTTAGTGGAGACGACTACTATTCTAAAGCGTTTATGAATTCCGTAGACACTCAAGTAAGAACAAAATTTGAGGGAGATCCATATGCAGATGTTTTTCTTGGTTCTGCAAAAAATAATTTAAAGTCAGAAGAACTAGAAGTAAAAATTAAAACCTTCGTTGCCTATGAAGGAGCAACTCCAGAAGTTGGAACATCTCTTATATCAATGTTTGGCAAGGGTGAAAAAAATGAGGCCCAACTTGATGCAGCATTGGACTTGCTAATAACTCAAGATTCTGCAGAAACAATTGAGTTAGTAAATGCACTTAGTATTCTCGAAAGCGAGTCTGATGCAAAGAGAATATTCATTAAGATTATTGAAAAAGATCCAGCAGAAAGATCAGACCTAATTGACGCAATTGGGCTAGTTCAAAAACTACAGGGGAAAGAAATCAACATCGATGCATTCTTTTCTAGCAAAGATGAAAATGGCAATTCTATTGATCCTATGGCAAAACTTGAAGCCTTAACCAAATCACTTAAAGCAATTGACGATGTAAAGGGACCAATAACAAAACAAGTTTTAATTGAAACAAAAGAAATTGGTGGAGTAAGCCTGGATGGTCTTATACCTATTTTTGATAGATGGAAAAATCAACCTCAAGAAGTAATAAGAACAGTTATTGCACAATATATTGCAATACATAAAACCATAACAGATGGTGACATTTCCGCTGCCCGTGCAAGAGATATGGCAAAAGCGGTAAGCCAAGGCATTCCTTCCCATGCAGCATCCCTTATTGCTAACAGTCCAACCGACAAGGCATACAGAGATAAAATTGCTGGAGACACAGTAATGCAAATGACTGATCAAGAAATTGCTTCAAAAGCAGCAAATGATCTGCTAGATGATGATAGTGGAGGAAGTAAAAAAGCAGATCCATTTCAATTTATTTTAGAAAGATTAAAGAACGTTAGAAATGCTGCTATTAATGCAGCAGGTGGAATTAAAGAATTAAATAAGGCTCTAGCAGAAGGAAACTCAAAGTCTGTCCAGAATAAGTTTAGAGGAATAGAGCAACAGATGAATGCTCAAGGACGTAATAGACAGTTTATTGACTTTGCTATGTCACAAGATCCAACAGAACAGAAAAAGTATTTTACTACTGCAGGGTCTAAAATTAAGACTGGGAAAAACAAGGGAAGAATATTAAACCCATACGATAGTAAAAAGTTATTGCCAAAGACAGCAAAGTCAGGAGATGTTGTACTTTCTGAACTTGGAGAACTATACAATAAGGCCTTTGATGCAGCGGTAGTTGGAGAGTTTAATTCCTATGCAAGCAAGTCTATCTTATTACTAAATGAACAAGAAGCAGTAAGACGCAAACTGGTTGCTGCTGGATATGATGCTGTATCAATAGAAAATATTCTTCAGGATGAGTATACAACAGCAGCAATTGCTACTGGAAAGATAACAGATGAAGAACTAAAGACAAACGTTGAACTAAGCAAGCAGTTAACAAATAGACAAAAAATTAACAACTTAATTGCTAAGGGATCAGAAGCACTTAATCAACAAAAAAATATTAAACAAATTCCAGATGTCATAAAGTTTTTAGGAAGTCAGGGAGTATCTTCAAAAGCCCTAAAAGATATTATAGGTGATCCAGAATCACTAGCAGAAGCAATCGCAGCAATGGAAGACTACAAGTCGGGAGCAGCGGGAGCAGCAGACAGACTTAAAGATATCGTGGCTGGTCTTAAGGCTATACAAGCAAACTCAAATATAAAAATTGCTCTTGAGTTTGCAGTAAAAAATGTTGCAGATCAGATTCGTGATGGAGCAGATGCAGCAACCAAGGTGATGGATTCAAAGAGAACTGTCTATTCTTATTTGAACAGATCACAACTAGAAAGTGCAACATCTGCATACAGAGATCCAAACAAAGCCCCACAACAAGTTGGAAAAATTGCAACTGCAAATGTAGCAGCAAGATATAAGGCAGCAGGAGTTGCAATACCAACAATTCCTGCAGGAGCAAGTTTAAACAGCATTGGAAAAGAAAGAGCATCTCTTGGTAAAACAATAGATATAGCATCCTCAAACCTTCAAAGCATTCAAAGAAGCAGGTCTGAAATTCAAGATAAAATTGCTAATGCTCAAAATGATTTAGAAAAGGCACTAGACGCTGTAAATAATTCGTTTGATCAAACAATAAAGGGAATTGAAGATGTAATTAAAAAATACGAAAATAACATTAAGTCAATAGAAAAAAGTATTAAGGCAAAAGAAGATGAAATAAAAACAAAGTTTATCGACAAGATAGAAGCCTTTAACAAAGAAAACCAAATGCTTAACAACGACCTTGCAATAATGGACAAGGCTGCAGAAGATATTAATGAAAAGTATGACAAGCAGGTAGAGGCTTTACAGCAAGTAAATGATTTAAACAAGCAGATAATTGACTCTCAAGGTCAGCAATTAGGTTTGGCTGATGCTCTTTCTCAAGGAGATATTGCAGCAGCAGCAAGAGTTGCACAAGAAATGAGAGCCGCATCAGCAAATAGTCAAGCAGACATGATTATGCAAGGTCTTGAACTGTCCAGAACTAATGAACTAGGATCTCTTACTGGCGCAGAAAGCAAGATGACTAGAGATGAGATTTCAGAAAGACAGTTTGTTATAAGTCAAGAAATATATAGATTAGAAACAGACCCTGCTAGACTTGCAATAGAAAAAGAAATAGAGGCTTTAAACCTAAGCATATTGAGAATTCAAGAAAGCATTACCTTAGAACAAGAAAAAATTGAAGCACAAGAGGTTCTTAGAGCAGCAGCACTTAAGGCAGCAGAAGCAGCACACATAGCAGCAGTTGCAAATCTAAAAGCACAAGAAGCCAGCCTATTAGAACAAGAAAAAACTCAAGCAGAGATACTAAGGAAATTAGAAGCACAAGACTTAGAATTGGCATCTCAAGAAGCATACCTACAAAGTATTGCAGATGAAGCAGTTGCAATTGATGAGACAACTGGAATGACTCTTGAAAAGTGGCAAGAGACAGTCGACAAGATAACCGCTGTTGATGAACTAGCAAAATCATATGCGATTGCTTTAGCAGCAGCAGAAACATCAGCAGCAAACACATCAACCTCTTGGTCTACAATTTTAGACACTATTAATAAAATTCCTAAGAGCGTTGAGACAGATCAGATAATCAATGAAATTAGAAACATAACTGAATATATTACTAGATATGTTACTACAGTTAATCTTGGTGGATCTGGTGGAAATGATGGAAAAACAGGATCAGACAAAGCGGCAAAAGATGCAGCAGACAAAGCGGCAAAAGATGCAGCAGACAAAGCGGCAAAAGATGCAGCAGACAAAGCGGCGAAAGCAGCAGCAGATGGAGCCCTTAAATTACTTAAGGATGCAGAGGCTAAGGCAGATGCTGAATCAGCAGCAGATGCTTGGCTTGGATCATTTGGAAATTGGGGAGGACTAAGTTCTGGAGGAGTTGTTCCTAAGTATTTTGCAGATGGAGGATTTACTCCAAAGGGTACAGACACTGTACCTGCAATGTTAACTCCAGGAGAGTTTGTAGTTAGAAAGTCTGCAGTTGATCAGTACGGCGAAGGATTCTTAAATGATATAAATGTTCAAAGATTTTCAACTGGTGGAACAGTAAGTGCACCACACGGTCTAGGAATGTCATCTATGGGATCTGCAAAACCAAAGGCTAAAGAAGAAGAAAAAAGAGCAACATCATTATTTGATAAGAAGATATGGGAAAAAACTGCTAACTTCTTTGCGCTTCCATCAATAGCAAAAACTGCTTTGGATATTGCAAAGTATGGCGGTATTCCTCAAATGTTTGCTGCTAAGTTAGCAGGTCAGCCAATGAAGTCTGACATAAAAGACAACTTAAATGCTGCTCTAGCGGTTGCACCATTTCCAGGTCTTAAAGCAGTAAAGCCAATAATAAATAAGATAGGAAACGTAATTCCTAAAAGAATAAAAGAATCACTTGGTAAAAACGGTATAGATATATTTAGTAAAGTAGCAAGTAAAGCAAATGATGCCCCAGCGCCAACTACAAGTTTAGTGGAAGAAAAACTAACTATTCCTACAGCCTCTACTGGAAAGGGAGAATGGGATAGCACAGAATGGGGCAAGTATGACGATTGGGTTCCAGGTCCTCTTCCTCTTAAGTCAAGAATTGCTAGTGCTCTATATGGCAATGGTGGCCCAATTGGAAGAGCATTAGAAAGTGCCTTTCTTGCTCCTGGAAGGTTTGCAAGCAACCTTCAAATTCCATTACAAAGTGCGTGGAAATATGGAGGCAAAGATACAAACATAAACGAATCATTCTTAAGTACTAAACTTGGAAGCACATTAGCATCTAAAGCAGTACCATATGTTTCTGATTTAGGTAAAAAGATTAATCCTAGAAGACTTCATGAAACAGATATTCAAGACCTTTCATATCTTCAAAAGTCTATGTTTGATGAAAGTAAAAAATATTCAAATGCTTCATATTCTAATATGTTTAAAAACATAGGAAAAGATATGATGGACCCAGTTAAGGTAACACTTGGCAAATTAAAAGAAGCAATAGTTGCTCCAATAGCAAAACGACTTGCAGACACAAACTTTGGAAGAAATATAAGTCTTGCACGTTTAACTAGGGAGGTAGGTGGAGATGATGCAGAGGCATTTGTAAAACACTACAAGACTCAGGCAATCATAGACTCAATTCCAGGTGGATTAGGTGCTTTGATTACAATGAAGCGGGGCGTTCATAGACATGGAAAGCCTATAGATGACCTTCCGTCTCCTTTAGAAAGATATTTAAAATCAAAAACAGATCCAACAGCAACACCAGTTAATGCCTTTGGTCCAGGACTGTATAGTGCAACTAGTCCACTAATGTCTAAAGAGCATTTTGGACAATTTGGGTCTTATCAATATGGAATAGACTTAGAACCACGTGCAATCGCTAAGGTTTTATCTAGCAAAGGATTTATAGATCCAGAAGGATTAAAAAAGTTTAAAGAAGCATATGTTAAAAAAACTGGTATTCAGCCAAGAGATATGAGCAGTATAAATGCTGACATAACTGATCCATTTATGCAAGAACTACTTAAGGCTGGTTATATTGGATATAGACATGGAGATGCATACACAAATTGGGGTGTTGGAAATATTCCTGGAATGAACCTAAAGGTTGTGGATGCCCCAGATCTTCAGGCAGTAGTAAAAGATGGTAGAGTAGTTATGGTTCCAAGAACAGATATTCCTGCTATCGTTGAACCAAATCTAAAAGAAACTTCAAAAATTGGTACAAGCAAATCTGCTGTTGCAACTATGCTGGGAACAGTCGCTGGTATTACTGGTCTTTCTTTATACGGTGCATCAAAGGCTATTGCAAGCATTCCTTCTTTAGGTTCTACTTCACAAGTAAGTTCCGATGATAAAGTTTTAAGTGGTGGGTTTGGCAGTGGCGGTGGCGGTGGAATGGCAAGTATGATGATGCTTTCTAAGGGTGGACTAGTTCCAAGTTACTTCGCTAAAGGCGGATACGCTTCTGGAACAGACACTATCCCAGCAATGCTTACCCCTGGAGAATTTGTAATGAGTAAGTATGCTGTACAGTCTCATGGAGCAGATACAATGAGGGCAATAAATAATGGCTCATCAGTAGGCGACTCAGTGTATAATTATAGTATTAGTGTTAATGTAAAATCAGATGCAAACCCAGATGAAATTGCAAGAGTTGTGATGACACAAATAAAGGGTATTGACTCACAGAAACTCAGGGGGAATAGATTATAATGGCAACTAACACATATATGTCTGGAAGAAAAAAATATTCAAGACCACAGGCAATGCTATTTGCAGACAACCAGGGAACGAAGGTTGATGGATTTCATATTCCTTCGGGAGTTGAAATAGGGTCAGCAGCAGCCTCTGGAGACTCTTCTGGCGAGTTTATAATACTATCTGATGATAACAGGTCACCCATAACCTTTAATCCTTCCAGAATAGAAAAAAAGGAGAGAATGATTAATGGTCGTATGAGATCTTATCATATTGCCGATAAACTTCAAATATCAGTATCCTGGGACATGCTACCATCAAGAGCATACGATACTTATCCTGGATTTGATTCTAATGGAAATCCTAACATGGTTAAGACAGAAACAAGACAAAGCCCCCTAGAGTTTACTAGCGACGGAGGAGCAGGCGGTGTAGAACTACTTGACTGGTATAAAAACCATAAAGGATCTTTTTGGGTTTACCTTGCTTATGATAAGTATACTAATTTTAGCAATGATCCACTAACTGTAGAAGATGATAGATTTAAAAATACAAACAAATACAATGAGGTAATAGAAGTATTTTTTGCAGACTTTAATTATTCAGTTATCAAAAGAAGTGGTTTGAACTTTGATTTTTGGAATGTTGCCTTAACACTGGAAGAGGCGTAATGTTCCAGGGTAAAAAATTACAAAATCATTTAGAGACAAGTTCTTCTGTAAAGACACAGTCTGCAGTTGTAGTTGAGTGGAATATGAACATACCCTCAAATATATCTATTGCTGGAAACTACCGATACAGGCCAAACACTAGTGGCTCTATTTATAGCGCACTTCCAAACACCTTTGATCCTTCCGATGCTGGAAACTATTACACTGGGGCAACTGATGCAGACGTAAAAATTGATGGAGGCTTTGATGATAATGGAGAGCCAACAACTTTGACAGCATACAAAGAAAAGTTAAAGATGCTTTACTCTTTAGAAGATTGTCTAAAGCCACAAAGACCAAGATCTGGAATTAACAAAGCAACATATTTAAATGGTAGATACTTACACAACCCAAATATTAATATGGCAAAAAGACCAAGATACTATATGCCAGACAAGAATGATCCATTTAAATACTGGACATCTTTTAGAACTGAAAATAAAATTGAGTATGGTGTTGCAAATAAAACTATAAATGGAAGACACAGAATAGAAGATGCTGCTCCATTCGTTGTATACAAGCAGCAAGTTCCAGCAAACAGAGTTATTGTAAAGATGCAAACCAATGTTGGAGAACTGGATTATGGAACATTTTCAAACTCAGCAGGTACATTTTTAGATCCATACTTTGGCGATACAAATAAAACAACTCCAGATAGATGGAAGATTCAGGTTTTAAAAAATAACAACTGGGTAGACGCTGTATCGTTTACAGACAAAGACAAAAGAAAAGATGGAACAGATATAATTAAGTCTGATGGATACGTTGAACTTTCTTATGGCCTTATAGTTCCTAAGTTATATTCAGATATATTTATTTTTAAAGGAGAACTACCTTCTGCAACTCTTAGACCAGATACCGCAGAAGAAGGGCATTCGTTTTTAGTAATACAAAATGATGGAGAACTTGGCACATATCATATTTGGTACGACTCTGAATGGAAAACATTTACTCCAACATATGGTTGGAAACTTGAAGAAAGTTCTGTAGACAGTCTAACAAACTTTGTAACTGATTTAACATCCCCAAAATACTACAACTCTGGTACTGCTAAAAAATATAAAGAGTTTGAATATATTTCTGGAATTAGAATCGTAGTTGAAAGCATGAATAAGTTTGACTCAACATTTGATTTAATTGAAATGTCTTCTAGACTATCGGCAGACATTTCAGACAGAGTGTTAAATTTTTCAGTTAATAAAAGCGCATCAGACCTTGGTGCAAGCGGACTTCCTGTTGGGCAACTACTTGCATCTACTGGTAAACTTGAACTTTTTGATTTTGATGATGCCTTTAATGCAAACAATACAAATAGTGTTATTGGAAAGTATGTGTCAAAAAACATACAAGTAAAACTTTACGAGATAATTATGGATGTAGAAGGTGTGGACTACTACGTTCCAATTAAAACTATGTACTCAGATGGATTTCCAAAAACATCAAATGATTCAAAGCAGGTATCTATTGACCTAAGAGATTTATACTTCTACTTTGAATCTCAAACTGCCCCAGAAATTCTTTCAACAAATACATCAGTGAGCGCAGCAGTTTCACTTCTTTTAGACTCAATAGGTTTTTCAAACTATGTATTTAAAAGAGTAGACGGAGAATCAGAAGCCATAATTCCATATTTCTTTATACCACCAGAAAAAACTGTTGCTGAGATATTAGAAGATATAGCAATCTCAACACAGACAGCCATGTTCTTTGACGAATACAATAACTTTGTAATGATGAGTAAAAACTATATAATGCCATCATTAGCGCAAAGACCAACAGACATAGTTCTGTACGGGTCCTCTGACTCACAAGATTCTGGAGTGGTTAAAAACGAAAGAACAAAAACAAAACTTGCAAACATTGTAGAGGTAACATCTGAAGACAACGATGTTTACAATGATGGAAAGATTGTTTATACAACAAGACATATTCAAAGATCTATTGGAAGCATAAAGCAGGCAAGCCTTGTAGATGCCGAAAAGACCTGGATATATAAGCCAGTACTTTTGTGGGAAGTTGCAGGTACAGAAAATACTAAGTCTGCTAATGGAGAGATTGGAAACCAGTCTACGTACATGTTAAGCGCAATACCATTAAACTCTAATCTTTCTGCCACAGTTCCAAATGTTTCTAATAACGTAGTTGTTAATAATGTTATGGATTTAGGAGAAGGAGTTTACTGGATAACAAGATACAATGGATATTTTTATTCTAACGGAGAGATTATAAAGTATGATGCTGTTCAATATAATATTTCTGGTACTGGAGATGTTTGGATTAACAATGTGCAAGAGTATGAGAAGTACTTTTCATCCCTTCCTTTTAACGGAAAGATTTATCCAACTGGCTTAGTAAGAATATATTCTGAACCAAACTACGAAGAAATTTCTGGAATTGTAAAGTTAAAGAATGGCCCTGTTGCAAAGCACGGAAGAGGACAGTTTGGAACGCCAGTAACACTACATACTGCTGGCTTAAATCCATACTGGTCAGACAACGCAAATGTTCGTGGATGTACAATGGACTCAAAGTATTTATTTAAATCAGATCAAACATTGCCAGATACAAGAGTTTTTGCAGCAGGACTAAGCAACACCCTTGCACAGAAAACAACAAGAAATGGCATTATTAAAAACTTTCTTTCATCAAAGTATATTGCAGAGACAAGCATTAATGCAATGCTTTCAACACAAACTGGAACAGTCCAGTCCTCTGCTTTGGTTATGAATGGTCCAGGGTTTACAACAACAGAGTCACCAATTGATTTTATATCATATGTGTACAAGCCATTAACAAACAAGTATAAGCACTTTGGAACTAGAATGAGAATTATTGGTAAAATTGAAAATGATATTAATCGTGGCCAGACACCAGTAGGGGGATCTACTTACTACACTGTTCCAGGAACTACTCCAGACAAGAACATAAGTATTGTCGGTGGGTCAGGCGGTCTTGGTGTGATGATAAACCCAGAAACAAACAACGGGTATTATTTTGAAATCATTGCGTTAGGAGCAAACAAACTTAATAACTCTGAGAAAGACAATGTTCACAATGTTATATTTTATAAACTAAAGGCTGCTACTGCTGGAACAGAAACCACATCTGCAGTGCCAGTAAAACTGTATGAAGGACTTACAAACATAATTGTAGACGATGGAAAATTTACGGGACAGTACAGAATGGCTGCAGAAGAAAAACCAACAGTATATGACTTAGCAGTTGAGTATCAAGACATAGGCTCACGCAGAAGGTTTTTTCTATACCTAAACAATAACCTAATTGCTACAATAGATGACACTGACCCGCTTCCAATATACAATAACATGTCATTGTTTGTTCGTGGATCTTCAAGAGTTATGTTTGAAAATATCTATGCATTGGCAAACAACTATTCACAAAATACAGCGTTTCAAATTGATGCTCCAATTAGTTCAGCATTCGGAGACTCTGAAATAAATGCAAACGATTCATTTATGAAATACGCCATGTCAGGTGCAGTTCAATCAACCTATCTTACTGGGATTAGTTCTGCTGAGCCCCCAAAGTTTAGCATGTACTTTGAAGAGTTCGGAACAATAATGAGAGAAGCAGCATCATTTAATTTTAAATATGACAAGGCATATCCTGCTTTGTATGCAAAGTTATCTCCAACATTTAATAGATTAAAGGGTTATGCTGTTTCAGGATTTAGAGCAGGGGCATATGGAGCAGAATTTTTAATATTTAATTCTACAGACACAGCACTCAGCCTTGACGAGACAAGCGGAAACTATCTAAGAATTCAAGGCATTACATTTACTCAGCAATCAAGCAACGATCTTACTGTGGATGAATACTTTTCAAAGAATAGTAATTTAGCAGACCCACAGTTTGTTGCTAATTCGTTGGTATCATATCCTAATAAAATTGCAAAAGATTATGAGGACATAAAGTTAAGTCGCATGACTTATGGCAAAAAAGATTTTTCATTAGAGGCTCCATATATTCAGTCACATGATGACGCAGAAAACCTTTTGGCTTGGGTAATTAAAAAAATAATGAAGCCAAGAAAGTCTATAGGTGTTAAGGTTTTTGCAAACCCAATGATTCAACTTGGAGATATTGTATCTGTTGACTACACTGAAAATCAAATAGATAAGGTCGGATCTAAGGACTCAAGGTTTGTGGTATATAATATAGAATATTCTAAAGAAAAATACGGTCCAGAAATGACAATATTTTTAAGTGAGGTAGTGCAATGACAACTGATTCAGTAGCAAATCAACCAGCATCCCAAGCAAAGCCAGCAGTTAATCCAGCGGTTAAGGTTGCAACTCCTTCTTTAATTGCTCTTAGCAATCCACCACTTGAAATTGATATTATGGCAGATCTTATATTTGAAAATATAGGAGGCCAAGAATTAATCAATATATCAAGAAACGATATTATTAATGGACAAGATGTTTTGTATAGCCCAATTAAAAACCTGCAAAGCCTTTACTTAGAATACAATCCTAACAATATAATTAAACTTGAGAACACAGCAGATACTTATTTTAAGAACTTTCCAATCAGGCTTGAGAACAAAATCCCATCAGTAGGCTCAGGTCCTGCTGGACAGATAGTCTATATAGATCAAACAACAGGTGATTTGGTAATCAATGTAACTAACCTTGATTCAGATGAGCAAATAGAGGTTCAAATAGTAAACAACGGTGAGATACTTAATGGTACAATATATGGGGCGGTATAAAAAATGATAACTAATACAGGCAAGAATATTCTGGCAAAGTATCTTGTAGGTCAAGCACCTGCATATGCTTCATATATTGCCATAGGCTGTGGAGCAAAGCCACTAAATACAGACGCAACTCTTGGAGACTACTCAGGTAAACAGGCATTAGATTTTGAGATGTTTCGTGTGCCAATTACATCTCGTGGCTATGTTACAGAGGGCGGACAATCAAAGATAGTCTTTACTGCAGAACTTCCTACAGCAGAAAGATATGAGATTACAGAGGTTGGTGTTTGGTCTGCTGGATCAAATCCAACAGCAGGAGCATATGATAGCAAGAACATTTATTCATTTACTTCAAATGAAAACTGGGAATACCATGGAACGACAACAGCAACAGCGATTCCTGTATACTACACACCATTAGATTCAGATGACAACATTATAAATATTACGGACCAAGTGTTTCAAACAAATGCAGACAACAAGATTTTTACAAACCAGGAACGTGTGAACAGGTATGAAAGATGCAGATTCTTAAATAACATTATGGTTATAAGAGGAGACATGACAAACCTTTCTGTATCTGGTGGCCATTTGGTTGTTCCACCTGCCTCAAAGCATATACACCTTACTGGCGCAGCACTTGACTTTAATAAGAATGCACCAACAGACGATCTTAGACTTGCATTTTCTGTAGTCAATAAAGACGGAGAATCAAATGTTCAGCCAGATGAGGTTAGAATAATGATAGAGTTTGCAGAGTCTGATGTTCATGGAACTGGAGAGTGGGCAAGGTTTGAGACAGTAGTTAAAGAGTCTGATCCTGGTGTAGATTTTGCAACTAATAGATATTTTGTTTCACAGAAATCATTCCAAGATTTGTACAAGAGCAACGGTTTTACTTGGAGCGTAGTTGATGTTGTAAAGTTTTATGTTGCAGTAATTAAAAATGGCGCAGTATCAGATGATTACTATGTATGCTTAGATGCATTGCGATTAGAAAATACTACATCTTCAAACCCAGTCTATGGTCTAACAGGATACTCAGTCATTAAAAATAAAAATGCAGAGACGATTACTAAGACTGCTAATACAACTAATCATATTGAGTTTAGGTTTGGGATGGATGTTCTATAGTGTCAGACTCACAAATAAAAAAGGTAGTTATCAAAAAAGAAGATCTTCCAGCATTTAATGGAACCACACAAAAGCACTCTGTAAGATATAGAGTAGTCTCAGAAGACAAGAACAGATCTTCTCATTGGTCACCGTATTATTCTGTATCAAATCCATCTCCAGAGCAATTAGAATGCTCTGTAACAGTAACTGCAAATGTAGTAAATATGGTTTGGAAGCAGCCTACTGTATCGGCAATTAAGCAATATGATATCTATTTTAAATTAGATAGTGCTGACTGGGTATATATATCAAGTTCATCGTCAACCCAGTTTTCAACACTGATTGCAGATTCAGTCTCAACTCTGCGTGTTGCTGTACAACTTCCAACATATCCTAAGCAATATTTTTCTGGGGCTGCATTATTTACCTCATCGCCAATAGCGGTTTAGTGGTATAATTATATAACCATGGCAAAAATACCTTTACCAGAAAGAGGACAACCTTTAGATGTTACATACATCTCTCAGTTGGCCCAGGCAGTCAATGAACTGTCAACAGCAATATCACCATCAACATACAAGTACACCTCAATTGATACACCTAACGCTGGTAAGCAAAACATTAAAGCAACAGAGGCAAGAGTAATTGGTGGATATGTTCGTGTTGTTAATAGCGGTACCATAACCGCAGGTGAAGAAAAATCTTTTACATATTCTTTTCCAGGAGAGTTTAAGTACTCCCCAATTGCAACAGCCACACCAATCAATACTGGCAATACTGTTGCTGGCAAAAATGTAACAGTTGTCCTTAAGAGCGTCACAACTTCAGGCCTTGAAGGAGTAGTTAGATTTAACACTTCTGGAGATGTTTCTGTAGATGTAAACCTTATTATCATTGGCGTACCAAACTAATGCTGAAATGTACAAAGTGCAAAGGAAGAATGTTTCTTGATAGACAGTACAGCACAATCGGCCACCTTGAAACATATTGTATGTCTTGTGGCAACAGAAATTTTTTTAATCCACCAACAAGTTCTGCGGAGGGTTTATGGCTATTAAAAAGGGAAGTATCGAGAGCGAAGGCTACAATGTCCTCCCTGTAATTCCAGGGAATAAAAAAGTTTGGTTCTTAAACGGAGACTTAGTAAGAGTCCATCATCTCAATAAGTCTAATGGTATTATGTCTGTTTACAATATAACAAAAGATCAAATTGAAAGTTGTTTAATTTCTGATTTTAAAAAGAAGCGTGAACGAGCATACACTGTTAGAGAGACTGCTGATTTAGTTAATCGTCATAAAAAATACATGCCATCATTAATGAGACGAGGAATCATTCCATTTCCAACGGGATCTCAAAAGGGAGGCGCAAGAGGATTTCAAGTAAGATCATATTACTCAGAATCACAGGTAAGAGAGATTCGTGATATACTTGCTACATACCATATTGGTAGACCAAGAAAAGATAATTTAATAACAAACGATATCACCCCAAGCAAACAAGAGTTGACACGAAGAATGGGCGATGGTATACTTACATATACGAGAACTGAAGATGGACGATTCATTCCTATCTG
>Ga0208598_1000133_pt1 | contig 25410 bp, 27 predicted proteins | sample LakMenEpi22Jun12_FD_150726 | JGI IMG/M metagenome (GOLD analysis project Ga0208598, IMG submission 150726) | Freshwater microbial communities from Lake Mendota, WI - 22JUN2012 deep hole epilimnion (SPAdes) | ecosystem: Environmental > Aquatic > Freshwater > Lake > Epilimnion/Euphotic zone ... | reverse complement strand
GTTGAAGATTGGTGGAGAATACCGGAGTCGAACCGGTGACCTCTTGCATGCCATGCAAGCGCTCTAGCCAACTGAGCTAATTCCCCAAGGGTGGCAAATATAGTAAAAATTACTCGCCCCAGATCTGGTCTTTGCCTTCTAACCAACGCTTTACCTGATCGGTGGTCACCGATTTGGGTCTTTCAATGGGGAATCCGAGCGCGCGATCCCAACAGAGGCTGGCCAGCACACCCAGCGCGCGGCTCACGGCAAACAAGACAGTATAGAATTCATACTCGACCATTCCATAATGCACCAGTAATGCGCCACTATGTGCATCGACGTTGGGCCAAGGATTTTTGATCTTGCCCATACTTCCTAAGATGGGAGGCACGACATCATAAATATTCCAAACGGTATTGACCAGCTTATCGTCGGGCATATGTTTTTTACCGAATTCCATCTGCGCGGTAAATCGAGGATCGGTCTTGCGCAAGACGGCATGTCCGTAACCGGGTACGACCTTACCGCTACTAAGCGTTTTGCGCACATACTCGGCGATCTGGTCTTTTGAAGGAGCGTCGGTTCCCAGCTCTGCCTGCATCTCATAGATCCATTTGATCACTTCTTGGTTGGCCAATCCATGCAGCGGTCCGGCCAGCCCGTTCATGCCGGCCGCATAAGAGAGATAGGGATCGCTGAGTGCTGAGCCTACCAGGTGCGTAGTGTGGGCAGATACATTCCCCCCTTCGTGATCGGCATGGATGGTCATGTACAAACGCATCAACTCCTGAAAACTTTCATCGGGATAACCCAGCATATGTGCGAAATTGCCCGCCCAATCCAATAATCCGTTGGGTTGAATATGGTCGCTGTTCTTGTATTTACGACGGTAGATATAGGCCGCTACACGAGGCAGTCTCGATAACAAGACGATACTGTCGTCAAAGGTGGGAAGCCAATAATCTTTTTTATTGATGCCCTCTGCATAACGTTTTTGAAAATAACTTTCGGTTTGCAGCGCCATTACAGCTACCACGAACATGGTCATGGGATGCGTGTGCAAGGGCAAAGCATCGATGGCCTCAAAGACATGCGAAGGCACGTGACTGCGGCGCTGTAATATATTGGTAACATGATTAGCTTCCTCTTCGGTAGGCAACTCGCCGATCAACATCAGATAAAATAATCCTTCGGGGAGCGGCTCTTGTCCGCCAGGCGCCTTGGGTAATTTCTGCTGTAGCTCAGGAATGGAATAGCCCCTAAAGCGAATTCCCTCTTGTGCATCGAGCAAGGAAGTTTCCGTAACCAGACCGGTCATTCCTCTCATTCCCTGGTACACCTGCGAAAGCTGCACCTCTCCTACTACTTTTGTTCCGTGCTCTTTTAACATCTCTTTGATCTCAATGCTCAGTGCATCGGCCTTTGCTTTGAACCGGTCTTTGATGATACCCATATGTTTGGTTTGAAAAAATTTCGTGTTTGGTGATGCAAAATTAGGCGAAGCTCACCCCTATAACAAAAATTAAGCGATGAAGTTTTTACTTCGGGGTGTTGCGGTACATCCTTAGGGCCACGAGCGAAAAAACAAGATTGGGCAACCAGGCGGCCAACAGGGGTGGCAGGTTCCCTTTTATGGCAAAGACCGTCGAAAAACGGTCCGAGATAATAAAGACGGAGGCAATAATGATGCCCATGGCCAGGTGCATCCCGCTACCGCCCCGGGTCTTGCGGGTCGCGATGATCACACCGATCAGGGTCAACAGCAATACGCTGAATGCACCAGAGGTGCGCCGGTACCGCTCTACCCGCATGGCATTGAGCCCTTCGGTTCCGCGCTGCTCTTCGCGCTCTATGAAACGGTTGAGCTCGGGCGTGGTCAATTTATCTTTCAAATAATCATCGCGGCGCAACTCTTCGGGCAGCACGTTCAACGACAAGAGCATGGTATCGTAACTGGTCAGTTGCTCTCCCATGCTGTCGAGCCGACGCTCCGTGGCCCGGTACAGCTTCCATTTTTTTGAGAGCGTGTCCCACACGATGCTTTCTGCACGTAGATTATAGACAAGCCGGTCTCGATCGGTTCGCTCCAAAAAAATACCCCGCGCCGACTTTGAGGTCGTATCGTAATCGCGAATACCTACAAATGTGTTGCTGTCGATACGCAGGTAAAAACAGGCAGCGCAGGTTCCGTAATACACATTTTTAGAAGGGTCGTTGCGATCGAGATAATTACTTTGAAAAGTGCTGCGCACAATGTTGGCCTTGGGGATCCAGTAGCGGTTACCGACCCACCAAAGGCTGGCGAGCAGTAAGCCGCCTACCCAATAGGGTCGCAAGAGCCGCTTGTATGGTGTACCGCTGCCAAGAATGGCAATGATCTCGGACTGCGTGGCCATCTTGGAGGTAAAAAAGATAACGGCAATAAAGACGAAGAGCGGAAAAAGAAGACTCCAGATATGTGGAATAAAGCCAATATAATATTGATCGAACAGTTGAGCAGAGCTAAGCCCGGACTTTACAAAATCGTCGGTCTTTTCGCTGATATCTACCGCTACGGCCACCACCGTAAACAGCAGCATGGAGAATAGAAAAGTGACCAGGAACTTCTTCAGTATGTACCAGTCAATTTTCCGCATGCGTCAAAAATAGCTGAAAAAAAACTCAACCCCTGTTAAAATCAGTGCTTAGCAGCGCTGCTGAAGTCGAGCCACCATGGTCGTTTTCCAGGCAGTAAAATCACCTTGAATAATATGAGCCCGCGCCTCTCGCATTAGCCACTGATAAAAACACAGGTTGTGAATACTGGCCAGCGTATAGCCTAATATCTCTTTGGACTTTATCAAATGTCGCAGGTAGGCACGCGAATACGTTTCGCTTACCACCGAACCGATCCCGCTGTCGAGTGGCGAAAAGTCGTGCTCCCATTTTTTATTGTCGATGTTGACCACCCCTTCGCTGGTAAAGAGCATCGCGTTGCGTCCGTTGCGCGTGGGCATGACACAATCGAACATATCGACTCCCAGGGCAATACACTCCAGTAAATTCCAGGGCGTGCCCACTCCCATCAAATAACGGGGCCTATCGACCGGCAGGTGCTCGCAACACCAGCCGCAAATATCATAGAGCTGTTCCTCGGGCTCTCCCACACTGAGTCCGCCAATGGCATTTCCTACAGCTTGTTTACTACTGATGTAATCGCAAGAGATCTTTCTGAGATCACGGTATACCCCTCCTTGCACTATTGGAAACAAATTTTGAGTATACCCATAACGATCGGGGGTTTGGGTAAAACGGGTCGTACAACGATCGAGCCAGCGGTGGGTCAGCTCCATCGACTTTCGGGCATAGGTATGATCGCTGTCGGCGGGTGGGCACTCATCAAAAGCCATCATGATATCGGCCCCGATGATCCGCTGAATATCCATTACTGATTCGGGGGTAAACAAATGAGCGCTTCCATCAATGTGAGAACGAAAGGTGACCCCTTCTTCGGCGATCTTACGGGTACCGGAGAGCGAAAAGACCTGATAACCCCCACTATCGGTAAGCAGGCTTCGGCTCCAGCCCATAAAACGATGCAACCCACCGGCCTGTTCCAACACCTGCAAGCCCGGACGCAGATAAAGATGATACGTATTGCCCAAAATGATCGGAGCATTGACCTCTTGAAGCAGCTGTTGCTGGGTGAGCGCTTTGACCGTACCGGCCGTACCCACGGGCATAAACACTGGCGTTTGAATCTGGCCGTGATCGGTCGTTAGGGTACCGGCGCGGGCGGTGACCGATGCATCTGTTTTTTCCAGCTGAAATTGCAGTGCTGCCATACCAACGCAAGATACAAGTATCTTGCTATCTTCGCCCCCATGTTGATGGCAGACTGGAGCAGTATTCTCCTTATCGTTTTTGGCCTTGTGGCCTGTATCCAACTTTTTTATTACGGCTGGTTCTTTGGTCGGGTCGCTTTTCACCGCTCGCCCCAACGTGCGCAATACAGACAACATCCGGTGTCTGTCATCATTTGCGCAAGGGACGAAGACGAGAACCTGGCCCGCAACCTACCGGGCGTACTGGTGCAAGACTATCCCAGCACCAAAGAAGTGGTCGTAGTAAATGACAATTCAACCGACGACTCCAAGTATATCTTGCAAGAGCTAAAGAAAACCTTCAAACACTTGCAGGTGGTCGAGCTACAACAAGAGGCCAAACTGATCAGCGGAAAAAAATATCCGCTCTCCATTGGTATCCGCGAGGCCAAACACGAGATCTTGCTGCTTACCGATGCAGATTGCGTTCCGGCCAGTGAGCATTGGATGCAAAAGATGCAAGATGCTTACGGTGAAGGAATCGAGATCGTATTGGGATATGGCGCTTATCACAAAACACGCGGTCTGCTCAACAAATTGATCCGTTTTGAAACCTTTCATACCGCCTTGCAATACTTGTCGTACGCACTGGCCGGCATTCCCTATATGGGAGTAGGCCGCAATCTCTCTTATAGAAAAGACCTGTTTCTACGAAATAAAGGCTTTTCCTCCATCAACCATATTCCGAGTGGAGACGACGATCTCTTTATCAATCGGGTGGCCACCAAACATAACACGGCCGTAGTGATCGATGCCGATGCCATCACCCGATCGATCCCCAAGACCACCTGGTCAGGCTGGTTAAAACAAAAATCGAGACACTACACCACGGCTAAGTTTTACAAACCCTTACACACATTTTTATTGGGCCTTTATTTCATAACACAATTCTCTTTCTATCCGCTGCTCGTTGCGGCACTGTTATTTTGCCCCTGGCCCTACGTGGCGGCCCTGGCAGGCACCAAGCTTGTATGGCAAGCCATCGTGCTCTACCGAGCCATGAGCAAGCTCGACGAAAAAGATCTTTGGCCCTGGTTTTTGATCTTGGACATGTGGATGTTCTTTTACTACCTGATCTTCTTTCCGGCCCTGTGGAGAAGACCTGCCAAAAGCTGGAACTAAGCTATGGAAACTCCCCACCCCTTACATTCCGCCGGTGTGGCACTGATCGAAAAATATTTCGATGAGTTCAGCCCCTTGCAGCAGAAGCAATGGCAACAACTGGGACCGCTCTACCGCGAGTGGAACGAAAAGATCAATGTGATCTCTCGAAAAGACATCGATGCCCTTTACGAAAAACACGTATTACACTCACTGAGCATTGCCGCTAATTTTTCTTTTGCGCCCGGCACTTCGATCGTTGACCTGGGAACAGGAGGAGGCTTTCCGGGCATTCCGCTGGCCATATATTTTCCGGAAGTGAACTTTCATCTGGTAGATAGCATTGCCAAAAAACTCAATGTGGTGCGCGCCATTGCCGATGCCCTTGCGCTGCGCAATGTAACGGTACAACACACAAGGGTCGAAGAGATCAAAGGAAGACAATTCGATTACGTGGTTTCGCGCGCCGTGGCCCCACTGGCCGACCTGTGGCGCTGGTCCAAACCGCTAATCCGCACCCGCTCTTCTGTAGCGGGCAATGCAGCACCCAACGGACTGATCTGTTTAAAGGGAGGGGATCTTGCTCTCGAGATCCAACAAAGTGGAACCCGGCCACATATGGTCGATATTCATACTCTCTTTAACGAAGATTTCTTTCGCGAAAAATACCTTCTCTACGTAGAACGCTAATGCAACACTGCGAGCGTACAACCCGCTCGCGCTATTGCAGCGGCTTCGATGGGGACCAATCCAGCTTCAACAGATTATTCTTTCGATCGATGTCGGCCATTCGCTGCGAGGGATCGATCTCTACTTGCGAGATCTCGGTAAGTCTTCTGCTCGTGCTTACAATAAAAGTAGCATGGGTCCATTTCCAGGCCGGATAAATTTTAGGAAGCAACCCGCTGTCTTCTGCCGGCTTCTGACCATACATCAGATCGAGCGGTACATAATGCATCTCACGAGAGTTATCATTGAAAGTAAGTTGCAGATCGATGGGCATGGGCATCAGTCCTACGCGCTTGATACGGATCTGCGTACTGCCATTTTCTTCCCATACGCTATCGATGGCATAGTCGATCGTTTTGGTAGAATGTATCCAATAGTCTTTGTACCAATCCAGCTGTAAACGACTTCTTTTTTCGGCCACCCGTATAAAATCGTTGGCAGTAGGATGACGAAACTTATACTGGTTGTAATAATCAAGTAAGATCTGATCGCGTGTGGCAGCCCCTGTAATGTAGCCGAGTTGCTCCAAGAAAACAGCCCCCTTGGAATAAACGGCTGCGGAATAAGCCGCATTCGTATTAAAGTGATCGGCATGTGTGGTCAGCGGTTCCTCTCTGCCACTTTTGGCCAGCGATACATAGCCGCGATACGAACCCGCTTGCGCAAATCCGGTATCGGCCGTTAAAAATGCACTAACGCGATCGTCGGCATAACTGGTAAACCCTTCGTCCATCCAACCATAGAGCGATTCATTGGTGGCCAGCACCCCTTGGTACCAGCTGTGCATCCATTCGTGCAACCAGGCGCCCGGACCGATCAAGAGCGTAGACATAGGATATTCCATTCCGCCATCGCCTCCGTGAACAAATGAATACTGCTTGTACGGATAAGGACCAAAATGCTTTTCGATAAAGGGTAATGCCTTTTGCGCATCTACTAATATCTTTTCCCACTCCTGCGCCTTTACATTGGTAGGCTTGTACAATAGATGAAGCGTCAACTCTGATTGGGCTACGCCCCCATTGCGGGCAGCAGGCAAACTGTCCCTAATCTTGATGGACCGGTGTACATATTCGGGATCGGCAGCCCACATAAAATCGTGCACCTGCGGGGCATAAAAATGCCAGGTCAGTTGGTCACCCGCGGGCCTGTTTACCACAGAACCGGGCTTCTCATAACCATACCCGATCTGCTGCGGATTTTGCAAATAGCCCGTTCCGCCAACGATATAGTTCTTGTCGATGGTTATACGCACATCATAATTTCCCCAGATGCCGTAGAATTCGCGACCCACATACGGATTCGGATGCCAGCCGTCTTGATCGTAAGCACATAATTTGGGATACCACTGGCTCATCGAATAGCGCACTTTGGTGGTGGCGTTATCGCGACCGCTTCTTCTGATCTGCAAGGGCACCTGGCCTTCGAATGCCAGATCGAGTACCACTTTTGACTTTGGCAATATGGGCTTATCGAGTATGACCTCTAAAATAGTTTCGTGCGTTTGCAGTTGCTGCAAGCGACCGTTCATCTTTAGCCACAATACTTTTTGTTCGCCGATCTCTTCGGGCTTGAGTTGCACGATCCTGTCCTTTACACGATTGTCCCAATCTAATCCGCGGCCCACCTGAATGGTGCCTTGTCTGCGGCTGCGGGTATCCATCATACTGCCGGGCTGAAAGGCATTAAAATAAAGATGATAATAGAGCTTATCGAGGGTGTCAGGCGAGTTGTTCCAATACTCCAGTTGCTGCGTGCCTGTAAACCGATTGGTCTGCACGTTCATTTTTACATCCATTTTGTACTGCACCCGCTGCTGCCAGCCACTACCCTGTGCTTGCAATTGAAAACCCAGGGTCCAACAAAGCATCGCCATTAAAAAAACGAAACGCATAAAATAAATTTTAAAAAATTAATCAATCACAACCGGCTACCACCAACACGATCTCTCCTTTTACATTCTTGGAAGCAAAATGAGTATGACACTCGCGAAGCGTACCTCGAAATTGTTCTTCGAACAGCTTGGTCAGCTCGCGGCTTACGCTGCAAGGCCTATCGTCGCCGAATACCTTGCAAAATTCTTCGAGGGTCTTGCACAAGCGTTGCGGAGATTCATAAAAGATCATGGTGCGCGATTCGGTTGCCAGCTGTTTCAACAAGGTCTGTCTTCCCTTTTTGAGTGGCAAAAAACCTTCGAAGCAAAATCGATTCGAAGGAATACCGCTGTTAACGAGTGCAGGAACAAAGGCCGTTGCACCAGGCAGGGTCTCTACGGCAAGACCGGCTTGCACACAAGCCCTGACCAATAAAAAAGCCGGATCTGAAATACCGGGTGTGCCCGCATCGGTCACCAACGCCATAGTGGTGCCCGAAGAAAGCTGTTGCAATAGCTGTGGCACCAGTTTGTGTTCGTTGTGCTGGTGATAAGCTATTACAGGACGCTGGATCTGGTAATGTTGCAGCAGCACCGCGGTGGTACGGGTGTCTTCTGCCAATATAAGGTCTGCAGCACGCAACACATCGAGAGCGCGCAGGGTAATATCCTTTAAGTTTCCTATGGGAGTAGGCACCAGATACAGTGAGGCAGGAGGTCGGCTTTCTTCGGCGCCTTTGCGAAGGCCAGTGGCAATATCTGCAGTCGCTTTAAGCAACAGGTAAACGATTACAAAGCCCCTCTATTAGGCAGGGCGACATTCCAGTTCAAAATATTCCATGACCGGATTGGCCAATAACTTTTGGGCTGCAGCACGCGCGAGCTCCTTTGCCTGATCGGCAGAGTCAGCCTCGACCTGCACGCTGATATTTTTTCCGACGCGAACATCCTGAATGGCGGTAAGCCCCAGGTTGGCAAGTCCACCCATAACGGCTTTTCCCTGTGGATCGAGCAATTCTTTTAGGGGCATCACTTTTATTTCGACGTTGTAGGTCATGCAAGTTGATTTTTAAAGAGCAAAGATAAGATAACGTACAGGATGATGAGTAGAGGCAAGGCCAACCACTGCAAAAACAAAACCGACACAATGCACGATACAATTAAAATGTAACGCGCGCGGTTGGCTGACCAGGCAAAAGAGGTAAACTTGAGGGTCAACAACGGAATGCGAGAGACCATCAGAAAACAAAACAGCGCAATAAGGGCATACAAGAAATAAACGTTAAGCAGCAACGATACGATCCACTCCTGATCGACGTTCCAGTATACCAATGGCAGAGAGGCAAAGAAAAGTCCGGCCGCCGGAACGGGAAGGCCCGTAAACACGACCAGTGAAGATTGTTGCAGATTAAAGCGCGCCAACCGCCAGGCAGCGGCAAGCGGCAAGAAAAAAGCGGGCCAAAGCAATAGGGAATCGAGTTGCATGGCAGAAGGCTCATGGGCCCACCCCAACCGCAAAAAATGATAGACCAATAACGAAGGTGCCACACCAAAACTGACCAGATCGGCCAGCGAGTCGAGCTGTTTGCCCATGCCCGAATCGGCGTGGAGGGCGCGGGCCAAAAAACCATCCAAAAAATCTACCACGGCCGCCAACCCGATGAACAAAGAGGCCATCCAGATCTTTTCAGGCACATCAAAGTACAATTGCCCCTCGGGCCGCACCGACAAGATGATGCTCGACTGCAATCCGCACACAATGGCCAAACAACCAAAGAACAAATTGAGCAGCGTAAAAAAATTAGGGAGCTGTTTGATCATGTATTATTTTTTCATCAAGGCCTCAATGTCTTCGGCCGTGATGGGAATATTTTTCATCAGGTCCTTATTTCCGTTTCGGGTGATCCAAACATTATTCTCAATGCGAACACCCATCTGCTCTTCTTCGATATAGATACCGGGCTCGATAGTAAAGACCATCCCCGCCTTGATGGGCTCTGTCTTGGTGCCCAGATCGTGCACATCCACACCCAGATGGTGTGAGATACCATGATACAGATATCGCCTGTAGGCGCGGTTCTGTGGATCTTCGTTCTTTACGTCCGATTTGCGAAGCAAGCCCAATTTCAGGAACTGTTGCGTGGCCTCTTCGCCCACTTTATCGGTGTAATCCATAATAGTGATCCCCGGACGAAGTATGCTCTTGGCATAATTGTGCACGTGCAAACAAGCGTTGTACACATTTCGTTGTCTCTTGCTGAACTTTCCACTCACCGGAACCGTACGGGTTAAATCGGCACAGTACCCTCCGTACGCTGCGCCAAAATCCATTAATACCAATTCACCGGCCAGACAGGCCTGGTTGTTCGAGACATAGTGAAGGGTGCGAGCTCTATCGCCACTGGCAATGATGCTTCCGTACGCAGGACCGGTGGCACGTTGGCTTAAAAAAGAATGCCAGATCTCGGCCTCGATCTCGTATTCCATTACCCCGGGAGAGATGAACTGCAACAGTCTGCGAAATGTTTTTTCGGTAATGTCGATCGCCTGCTGTATAACGGCCACTTCTTCGGCGGTCTTGATGGCACGCACCTGGTTCATGATCCGGGCCGCACGGCAATACTGATGCAATGGGTAACGCTGCTGCATCTCATCGATAAAGCGGTATTCGCGGGTGCGCAGCCAATTTGACTTTCTATCGTTTTCGTTGCTGTCGAGACAGATCGTATCGGCCAGGTGTACCCACGCCGTTAGCAAGGGTTCCAACTGATCGAGCCACACGATAGTCTGTATTCCGCTGATGGCCTGAGCTTCGGCCACGCGCAAACGCTTTCCATCCCATTTCTCTTTTAACTCATTGGGGCGAACCAAGACCAATACCTCACGATATCGCTGGTCGGGATGATCCGGAAACAGAATGACCATGCTGTCTTCTTGCTCAATGCCGGAAAGCCAGTACAGGTCACTGTTCTGTTTAAAGGGATGCAGCGCATCTCCGTTAGAGGGAAACTCATCGTTGCTAACGAAGATGGCGATACAATCAGAAGGAAGTTGTGCGATAAACCGGGAGCGATTCTTGGCGAACAACTCTGAAGGAAGACGATGGTATTTCATACAGCCCGATATTAGAATAGTCCGTAAAGCGCCGCATCGACCTTGGTGATGATCTCGCCCAGGTCTTCTTCTCGTTCGGCGAATTTGTTCTTGTCGACATCTACGACCAATAACTTTCCCTCTTTGTACTCACCGATCCACTTGTTGTAGTATTCATTGAGCTTTTTGAGGTAGTCGAGACGAATGTTCTCTTCGTAATCGCGACCTCGCTTTTGGATCTGTCCTACCAAGGTAGGCACCGAGGCTTGCAAGTAGATCAATAAGTCCGGAGGCTGCACCAACGATTTCAGGGTCTGAAAAAAGTGATAGTAATTATCGAAATCACGTTTGCTCATGAGTCCCATTTCGTGCAGATTCGGAGCAAAGATGTTGGCATCCTCATAGATGGTACGGTCCTGAATAACGGTCTCGGTACCTTGCTGGATCTCTACCAGCTGACGAAGACGGCTATTCAAAAAATAGATCTGCAGGTTAAAACTCCACCGGGGCATATCCTCATAAAAATCCATCAGGTAGGGATTGTGATCCACATCCTCAAAATGGGGGATCCACTTGTAATGCTTACTGAGTAGTTCGGTAAGTGTGGTCTTACCGGCTCCGATGTTACCGGCCACTGCGATATGCTTGGGTTTTCTTGCTTTTGCCATGCGGGGGATGCCAACAGGTTGGCTTTATTTTTTGAAGGGAGTTAAAATTAGGGAAATTCAATAATAATTGAGCCCCATGGCCTCTTTCACAAGACGAAGGGTCTCACGGGCACTTTCGCGTGCCTTTTGTGCCCCGGCCTCCATCACTTTTTGCAAATAGGCGCTGTCTTGTTGCAGCAAGAGAGCTTTTTCACGGATGGGAGCAATGAACTTGATCATATCGGCCGCAAGTTGCGATTTCATATCGCCGTAGCGAATGGTACAATCGTTGTACGCGGTTTCGAATTGAGAAAGGGTCGAAGGTTCGCTGACCAGTTGCATCAGCTGAAAAAGATTGACGATGTAGTCGGGCTTTTCGGCAAAGGGCGCAGCAGGACCCGCATCGGTCTTGGCGCGCATGATCTTCTTTTTGATGAGCTCATCACTATCGGCCAGATACAGGGTAGCGTACTGATTTTCGCTCTTGCTCATTTTGCCTGTACCATCGAGCGAAGGCACCTTAATGAGTTCCTCTCCGAAATTGAAGGCCTGAGGCTCCGGAAAGATATCACCATAGCGGTGATTGAAGCGATTCACGAAATTGCGCGCCATCTCGAGATGCTGTTCCTGGTCCTTTCCAACCGGGACCAGTGCCGCACGATGCAAAATAATGTCGGCCGTTTGCAACACCGGGTAGGTCAGCAGCCCTGCATTGACATTATCGGGATGCAGCCTTACTTTTTCTTTGAAGGTGACCGTTTTTTCGAGCTCACCCACATAGGCCAGCATATTGAGGTACAAATAGAGCTCGGCCGTTTCGGGCACATGACTTTGACAGTAGAGCACCGCCTGCTCAGGATCGAGTCCGCAGGCAATGTTCTCGGATAGCACCCTGTACACATGTCCTTTAAGGGAACTCGTATCGGGATGCGTGGTCAGGGAGTGCAGGTCGGCCACCATAAAAAAGCAGCTGTACTCCTGTTGCAGGCGCACGTAATTGCGCACCGCCCCAAAGTAATTACCCAGGTGCAAAAACCCGGTGGGACGGATACCGCTCATCACAATTTGCTTCTTCTTATCCATCGAAGCGAAGATAGCTAAAAGGGATGGGTTATCTTTGCCCCCGGAGTCAAAAACACGCTATGGCAGAAGGCATCATTCACCTGGAGGATATCAAGAAAAGTTATTTCATGGGCAAACAGGAATTGCCGGTGCTAAAAGGCCTTTCACTCGACATTTTCAAAAATGAATACGTGGCCCTGATGGGTCCCTCCGGTTCGGGAAAAAGCACGCTGATGAATATTATCGGATGCCTTGACACACCTACCGAAGGTCGCTATGTGTTGAATAATAATGATGTGAGCAAGATGCCCGACGATTCGCTGGCCGAGGTCAGAAACAAAGAGATCGGATTCGTTTTTCAGCAATTCAACTTGCTTCCCCGTCTTACGGCTGCCGAGAATGTGGCCTTGCCCCTGGTGTACGCGGGCATGAGCAAAAAAGATCGCATTGAAAAAGCCATGCGGATGCTCGAGATGGTACAACTTACCGATCGTAGCCATCACCGCCCCAATGAACTCTCGGGAGGACAGTGCCAGCGAGTGGCCATTGCGCGGGCCCTTGTCAATGACCCCGCCATTATCTTGGCCGATGAACCCACTGGTAACCTCGATTCAAAGACCTCACAAGAGATCATGGACATATTTGAGACCATCTATAAAAATGGCAACACCATCGTTATCGTTACGCACGAGGAGGATATTGCCAATCACTCCCGACGCATCGTTCGACTTCGCGACGGCGTCATCGAGACCGACCAGCTCAATTCCAAGTTTAAAAAGGCCTGACCCGGATATTTTTTCGCAACGGCGAACCTTCGTGACCGGGCTTTGTTACGTTACTTTGCAGTGCCTTACTGCCAATAATCTATTACCATGGCCCTTAAGATCTACACCAAGACAGGAGACGACGGAACGACCTCGCTGATCGGCGGCACCAAAGTACCCAAATCACATTTTCGCATAGAAGCATACGGAACCGTCGACGAGCTCAATTCTTACATGGGGCTGTGCAGAGATCTGCTGAGCGATTCGGACTCGTTGCGTCTGCTTGCCGAGATACAAGACAGACTTTTTACCATTGGCTCTTCGCTGGCCTGTGATGCAGAGAAAGAACCCGGCATGGCCCTGCCCGATCTGATCGAAGACGATGTACGCTTACTGGAAAAAGAGATCGATCGCATGACCGATCTGCTTCCTGTTATGAAACACTTTATCTTACCCGGTGGCACGGTGGCAGTTTCGCAGCTGCATGTGGCACGCTGCATTTGCAGAAGGGCCGAGCGCTGCTGCGTACGCATGCAATACGAAGGCATTGCCATCAATGAATTGGTCGTGAAATACCTAAATCGACTCAGCGATTATTTATTCGTGTTGGCCCGCTACACCGGGCAACAAATGAAAGCCCAAGAGACCATCTGGACACCCCGCATCCGCTAAGTTCAAACCAGCATCCCATCTCGCATCATCCATACCCGGTCACATTGACGGGCCAATTCTTCGTTATGGGTGACCACCAAAAAGGTTTGACCGGTCTCCTCTCTCAATCTGAAAAATAATTGATGTAATTCGCGCGCATTGATGGAATCCAAGTTACCGGAGGGCTCGTCTGCCAAAACAATATCCGGCTTGTTGATCAAAGCGCGGGCCACTGCCACCCGTTGTTGTTCGCCCCCCGATAATTGAGAGGGCTTGTGATCGAGACGATGAGAAAGTCCCAGTTTATCGAGTAGCTGGGTGGCCTCCTGGCGTACCGTCGATTTCGCGCGACCGGCCAACCAACCCGGTATGGACACATTTTCGAGTGCGCTGAACTCCGGCAGCAGATGATGAAACTGAAAGACAAATCCGATATGGCGATTTCTAAATGCGGCCAGTTTTTTACTGCCCAGGGCCAGCACATCGGTCCCATTTATCAACACTTGTCCCTGATCGGGTCGATCGAGCGTGCCGAGCACATGCAACAGGGTGCTTTTTCCACAACCGGAGGGGCCCACAATAGCGGCTACCTGGCCTTTTTGAACCTCAATGCTGAGTCCCCTCAGTATTTCGAGGTCTCCGTAACGCTTATAAATGGCTGTACCGATTAACAATGGTGGTAAAAAATCAATCCCGAAACTATCAAAAAAAATCAAGCCTTCGATCAGAAACGATAAAGGTTATTTGGAAAATTCCTCAATCCCTTTACATTTGCGCAAAAATAGACTTCGCTTACCTACTAAACGTATCCTTATGTTTTGGACCTTAGAACTGGCCTCTTACCTCGAAGACGCACCCTGGCCTGCTACTAAAGATGAGCTGATCGATTACTCGATTCGCTCAGGCGCTCCCATTGAAGTGGTCGAAAATTTGCAGGAACTCGAAGATGAGGGTGATGTATACGAGACCATCGAAGACATTTGGCCCGATTATCCCACACAAGACGATTTTCTGTTCAACGAAGACGAATACTGACCGATCAGGGAGTTCCCATTTTATCGATCACCTGTTGTGTGACGCCCGTAAAGCTGAATCCACCATCATGAAAGAGATTCTGCATGGTCACATAGCGTGTCATATCACTAAATAACGTAACACAATAGTTGGCGCAATCCTCTGACCCGGCATTGCCCAGCGGACTCATCGACTCGGCATAGTTCAAAAATCCATCAAAGCCCTTAACGCCGCTGCCTGCTGTGGTAGGTGTGGGCGATTGTGAAATGGTGTTGACACGAACCTTTCTCTTTACGCCGTAATGATAGCCAAAACTGCGGGTAACACTTTCGAGCAAGGCCTTTGCATCGGCCATCTCGTTGTAATCCGGAAATACCCGTTGCGCAGCTATATAACTGAGCGCTACCACACTGCCCCACTCACTGAGCGCGTCGAGGTCCCAGGCGGTGCGCAAGACACGGTGCAAGCTCATGGCAGAGATATCGAGGGTCTTGCCATTCCACTCGTAATTCATTTCGGTGTAATGCTTGCCCTTGCGAACATTCAGGCTCATTCCAATGGAGTGGAGTACAAAATCGATCTTGCCACCCAGATGCTCCATCGATTTTTCAAACAGATTCTTTAGATCGTCCATGTTGGTCACATCGGCACCGATCACAGGCGCATTGCCACACAGGGCAGACAGTTTATTGATCTCGCCCATGCGCAAGGCAACGGGTGCATTGGTCAGTACAAGTTGTGCGCCTTGTTCGTGACAACGAAGCGCTGTTTTCCAGGCAATGGAACGCTCATCGAGCGCACCGAAGATGATTCCTTTCTTTCCCTTCAGCAATTGATTGGCCATAGTAGTTGGTTTTCGCGGGTAAAAATAAGCACTTATTTGAAAGCAACTCTTCACTAACGAATGTTATTGGCTTTTGGAGTTATATTTACACCATACCCCTTTGTTCAATCTACTCAGACCATGCAGCAAAGAACAGTCATTACCGGAACGGGTTGTTTTATTCCGCCGGTTGTAAAAACCAATACAGATTTTACGACGCAACGCTTTTTTGCCGAAGAGGGCAGCCCAATTGACGCCCCCGGACAAGAGATCGTTGAAAAGTTTCAAGAGATAACGGGTATCGAAGAAAGACGCTACGTGAGCGAGCAGATGAATTCTTCCGACATGGCCATCGAGGCAGCACGGTTGGCCATTGCCGATAGCGGCGTAGATCCTGAAACACTCGACCAGATCATCGTGGCCCATAATTTCGGCAACGTGGTCAGTCATACCATCCAGACCGATATTTTACCGGCCCTGGCCAGCAGGGTCAAACATGCCCTCAACATACAGAACCCTAATTGCGTGGCCTACGACATTCTGTTCGGCTGCCCCGGTTGGTTGCAAGGAGTCATTCAATCGGATGCATTCATCAAAGCCGGTGTGGCACAAAAGACGCTGGTGATCGGCACCGAAACACTTAGCCGTGTCGTGGATGTATACGACCGCGACAGTATGATCTTCTCGGATGGTGCCGGTGCAGCCGTACTGGAGGGAAAGCCTGCCGACCGTTCCGAAGCCGGTATTCTGGCCTGCAGCGTACAGAGCCATTGTACCGAAGAGGCGTATTATCTTTTTTTAGGAAAAAGCAACATTCCAGGAGCCGATCCCAAAGTGCGCTACATCAAAATGAAAGGCCGCAAAGTATATGAATATGCCATGCAACATGTGCCGGCGGCCATGAAGGACTGTCTCGACAAAGCGGGTGTGCCCATCGAATCAGTTAAGAAAGTATTCTTGCACCAAGCCAACGAAAAAATGGACGAGGGCATCATCAAAAGACTCTATAAGCTCTATGGTAAAAAAGAGCTACCCGAACACGTAATGCCCATGAACATCCATAAACTGGGCAATAGCTCGGTGGCCACCATCCCCACTCTTTTCGACATGGTAAAAAAAGGACACTGGGACAACCATGACCTTCAACCCGGCGATATCGTGCTGTTCGCTTCCGTGGGAGCCGGCATGAACATCAATGCAGTTTGTTATCGTATGTAGTCTGCCGACTTCTCTCTTTCCTTTATCTTCGCAAACAGTAAATTATAGGAGAGAACATGACCCTTTCTTACCAATGGCTTTTGGATTATCTGCCCGCTCCCGTTCCTGTTGAGCAGCTTAGTGAGATACTCACCTCCATTGGATTGGAAGTAGAGCGGGTAAGCGCTTACCAAGAAGTAAAGGGAGGATTGAAAGGCCTATTGATCGGCGAGGTCATGGCTACCGAAAAACATCCTAATGCCGACAAGCTGACTCTCACCAAAGTGAATATTGGGTCCGAAGCCTTGCTGTCTATCGTCTGCGGAGCACCCAATGTGGCCACCGGACAAAAAGTGGTGGTTGCTCCTGTGGGAGCCACGATCTATCCTACTCAAGGAGATCCAATTACCATGAAGGCGGCCCGCATAAGAGGAGAAGAAAGTCAAGGCATGATCTGTGCCGAAGATGAGATCGGACTGGGCAGTTCACACGCGGGCATATTGGTATTACCCGCGGACACACCGGTCGGGATCAGCGCTGCCGAACTTTTTTTGCCCTATGAGGATACGATCTTTGAAATAGGGCTAACGCCCAATCGAATGGATGCGATGAGCCACTGGGGCGTAGCGCGCGATGTCTGCGCATACATGAATCATCATCACCAAAAGAACTGGCAGCCCCGCTGGCCCAACTCTTTTTCGTTTGCCGGATCGATGCCTTCTTGCCCGATACAAGTCACGATCGAAAACACCGTCGCTTGTCCGCGGTACAGCGGCATTTGCATCGATAACATTCAAGTGGGACCCTCACCACGCTGGATGGAAAAACGACTCAAGGCCATTGGTGTAAAGCCGATCAATAATATCGTAGACATTACCAACTATGTACTGCACGAAACCGGTCAGCCACTACACGCCTTTGACCGCAGCGCCATAAAAGGAGAACAGGTGTTGATCAAAAACGCCAGTGACCAAAGTGAATTCATTACCCTAGACGGTGTATCTCGTAAGCTAAGCCGAGAAGACCTGATGATCTGCCATGCAGAGCAACCCATGTGCATAGCGGGGGTGTATGGTGGGCTAGAAAGCGGGGTCAGCCCCTCTACCCAACAACTCTTTGTGGAAAGTGCCTTTTTTGATCCAATCACTATTCGAAAAACATCTTTCAGACAGCAGTTGCGTACCGATGCGGCCACCCGCTTCGAAAAGGGAACGGATATTGCTGCCACCTTGCCTGTACTTGAACGCGCCGTGCAGTTGATCGTGGAGATCGCAGGAGGCAAAGTGACCACTGCACCCGTAGATCGCTATCCCGCCCCGCAGCCTCAAAAAATGGTTTCGCTTGGCTGGTCTTACTTAAAAAAAATCAGTGGCAAGACATACGATAGCGCTGCAGCAATAGGCATTTTAAAAAGTCTGGGCTTCGGTATCGAAAAAGAAGACACAAACGGAGTAACAGTAAAAGTTCCCTATCATAAACCCGATATTCACCTTGCGGCCGATCTGGTAGAAGAGATCTTGCGCATAGATGGATTGGACAATATCGCCATTCCCAATTCGATCAGCATCTCTCCTGCCGTAGAGAGTCCTGCATTTTATACAAAAGAAACACTTCGCGAAAAACTTTCGAATCAGTTGGCCGGCATGGGTTATCACGAGATCATGACCAACTCCATTACCAACAGCGCTTATTTTCCCGAACAGGGTGAGTCGCTGGTCACCATGATCAACAGCCTCAGTGCCGAACTCAACGCCTTGCGGCCTTCGTTGCTGCACACCGCTCTCGAAGTGGTAAGCCATAACCTCAACCACCGCAACCTGGACCTGCGTCTCTTTGAATTTGGGACCGTATATGCCAAGGAACAAACGGGTCACTACCGCGAAGAGCCGAGGCTTTGCCTGGTCCTGAGCGGACTAAGCCGGGCCACACATTGGCAAGCGCGCAGTACCCCCGTAGACCTATACACGATAAAAGGAATGGTCGAGTTGCTTCTTTCTTCATTGGGAATTACTGCCTCGACTCACCCCAAACAGCACCCACAGCTGCAACAGACACTTGGCTGGCAGCTACAAGAAAAAGAGCTGGGCGTGGCAGGACTCATAACCGAAAAAACAGCCCGCCAGTTCGGGATCAAGCAGCCGGTCTACTATGCCGAGCTGAATTGGCAGGTATTGGTAGCGCTGTCCACTGCAACTTCCATCCGAATCGGCGAACTGCCCCGTTTTCCATCGGTAGAAAGAGATCTGGCCCTGGTCGTGTCCAACACCCTCCCCTGGCAGGCCATTCAGGATTGTCTGCAAAAGATCCGCATTAAAACCCTCCGGGATATTAAAGTCTTTGATATATTCGAAAGCGATAAGCTCGGTGCCGGTAAAAAATCAATCGCCATCAACCTGACTTTTTCGGACCCCGAGAAAACACTAACAGATAAAGAGATGGAGGGCTGGATGAGCACCATCATCAAAACCCTAGAAAAAGAAGTCGAAGCCACGGTAAGAAAATGAGTAACGCAGAAGACCTAATAAGAATCCGAGAAAAACTCAAGCAGCTCATCGATCAGCACCATACGCTGTACAGTGAAAAATTGCGGCTTACCGCCGAGATCGAGAAGATCAAGACCACGCTTGCCGAGCAGCTATCAACAAACCAGGGGCTGAACGACCAATTGTCGGCCGCCAAGGTAAAGACATCAACATCAGGGTTAAGTGAGCCGGAAAAAGCAGAGATCGAAAAAAAGATCAATCATTACATAAAAGAGATCGACCGCTGCATTAGTCAGCTGGGTAACTAAGCAATATGAGCGAAGAACTGATTCCCATAGCAGCACAGGTAGGTGACCGTACCTACCGCATCAAGGTAGAGCCCAAGAACGAAGAACTGGTGCTTCGAACCCTGCAACAGATCAACCAAAAACTACTGGAGTTCAAAACCAACTATGCCGGAAAGGATATGCAAGATTACCTGGCCATGACCATGCTTTGGTTCGCCACCCAACCGGTCACTACCCCCTCTTCCGAACAAGGAGAGATGGAGCAAGAACTGCAGCTGCTTGAGCGGCTGCTAGACGCCGAAATAAAAAACAGCTGACCGGAATCGACCCATCTTTTTTCGTACCTTTACCACATTATTGTTACCAGACCCCCATCCGATCAACGGGTCTCGAAAACAAGTATTGTGAACCCCCTAAACCTAAACATCAATGGACCCCAATATACTGTACGCCCTTATAGGCGTATTCGCCGGAGCAATTGGCCTCCTGGCGGGCCGCGTTATTTTCGCGAAAGCCAGTGACAAGAAAGTTCAAGAAGCAGAGATCCAGGCACAGACCATTCTGAAAGAAGCAGAGCTAAGAGCAGAAACCATCCGCAAAGAAAAAGAGCTCGAGGCCAAAGAGAAGTTCGTGCAGTTAAAGGCCTCCCACGAAAGGGATGCACTCGAGCGCAACAAAAAGATCAATGACGCCGAAAACCGGATCCGTCAAAAGGAACAATCCGTTAACCAAAAAGAGAACAACCTCGACAAGCAGATCAAAGACAACGAGGTGATCAAAGAGAATCTGAACAGACAGATCGAGCTGGTCAACATCAAACGCGCAGAGTTCGAAAAACACCAAGAGGAACATGTTCGCCGCTTGGAAAAAATCGCCAACCTCTCTGCCGAGGATGCCCGCAACCAATTACTGGAAAGCCTTAAAAACGAAGTCCAGACCCGCGCATTGGCCCTGCAACAAGAGATCATCGAAGAAGCCAAACAAAAGGCCGGCAAAGAAGCCCGCAAGATCGTTATTCAGACCATACAGCGTACGGCCGCAGAGCAGGCTATTGAAAACTCCATCACCGTGTTCAATCTCGAGAGTGATGAGATCAAAGGACAGATCATTGGTCGCGAAGGCCGAAACATCCGCGCCATTGAAGCTGCTACCGGAGTGGACCTGATCGTTGACGATACCCCCGAAGCCATCTTGTTATCTAGCTTCGACCCCTTACGCCGCGAAATAGCCCGACTGAGTTTGCAACGACTGGTCAGTGATGGTCGTATCCATCCGGCTCGTATCGAAGAGGTGGTCGAAAAGACCCGCAAACAAATCGAGGAGCAGGTCATGGAGATCGGAGAACGCACCGTTATTGAGTTAGGTATTCACGGGCTGCACAAAGAGCTGGTGCGTATGGTCGGAAGAATGCGTTTCCGCTCTTCGTACGGACAAAACCTGCTGATGCATAGCCGCGAAACAGCGAATCTTTGTGCGACCATGGCCGCAGAGCTGGGGCTGAATCCCAAGCTGGCCAAAAGAGCCGGTTTGCTACACGATATCGGCAAAGTGCCCGACGAAGAAAGTGAGCTCAGCCATGCCCTGTTGGGTGCCAAGCTGGCCGAAAAATATGGTGAGAATCCTGCCGTGGTCAATGCCATTGCCGCTCACCACGACGAGGTAGAAATGCAATTTGTGATCTCGCCCATCATTCAGGCCTGCGATGCGATCAGCGGTGCCCGTCCCGGAGCCCGAAGAGAGATCATGCAGCAATACCTGCAACGGATCAAAGACCTCGAAAACCTGGCCATGGCCTACAACGGCGTCGAAAAGGCCTATGCCATTCAGGCCGGCCGTGAACTGCGCGTTATCGTTGAGGCCGAAAAGGTCAGCGACCAGGATTCCGACAGGCTCTCTTTTGAAATTGCTCAAAAGATCCAAACCGAAATGACCTTTCCGGGCCAGATCAAGGTGACCGTGATCCGCGAAAAAAGAGCGGTGAACGTGGCTCGCTAAGACCCCTTGCGGATAGAAGATACTAGACATTGACTTACAGCCCGTTGTACAAGCAGCGGGCTTTTTTTTAGACCCTTTTGATTTTGCACTCCGATCTTTGAGCATTCGGTGCAAATTCCTTACCTTTGCCTCCCTTTAAATCATTGGATTATGAACGCCATTGCCTACGTACACGAGCAACTTACCGCCAAGAAGCAGTATCCTGCCTTCAAACCCGGAGACAACATTACCGTCAACTACAAGATCATCGAAGGAAACAAAGAGAGAATCCAGTCCTTTAAGGGTGATGTGATCAAGAAGCAAGGTTCTGGTCATACTGCCAGCTTTACGGTCAGAAAAATTTCTGACGGAGTGGGCGTTGAAAGAGTATTTCCTTTCTTTTCTCCCAATATCGATTCGATCGAATTGAACAAAACCGGTCAAGTGCGTCGTGCCAAACTTTTCTACCAGCGTACCCGTAGCGGCAAAAGCGCTCGTATTCGCGAAAAGCGTATGGCCGTTGCCGAAGGCAACCAAGCATAAGCCGATCAACCGTATTGAAATCCCGCTGGACATCAACAGGTCAGCGGGATTTTTTTTGTGGGTGGCATGAAAGCAGTTATTATCTTTACAAGACAATCGATAGCTATGACAAATCCTATTTTGCTGGGGATGCTTGGCACCAATGAAATCATCATCATACTCGTGATCGTATTGCTGCTGTTTGGCGGTAAAAAGATTCCCGAATTGATGAGAGGACTCGGAAAAGGAGTGCGCGAGTTTAACGATGCCAAAAGCAACGTAAAAAGAGAGATTGAAGAAAGCGCCAGTGATATCAACCGCTCCGTTAAAGAGTAAGCTGCCACACAAGACCTTTTTTCGAAAGGCCCCCAAGACCACTTGGTCTCCGCTTGCTGCAGGGCTCCTTTTGCTTTGCTTTACAACTACGTTGGAGGCTCAACCTCCTGCAAATAATCTTTCTTCCGCAAAGAGTACTCCTTCTGCCCAAACCGCACCGCGCGGCTTTACGCAACTTTTCGAACCAGTACCCCTTTCGGGAAAGACCGGTACCCGGCTGCACCCGATGGCCATCAGTTATGTTCAAAGCTATATGGATCGCTATGGGAGCGGTTTGCGAAAAATGCGAGACTGGGGCAGACCTTATTTCGACATGATGGACCAGGTGCTCAGCCAATATGGCTTACCCTCTCAATTAAAATATCTGGCGGTCATTGAATCGGGACTCAAATCAAATGCCGTTTCGTGGGCGGGAGCCGTGGGCCCCTGGCAATTTATGCCCGCTACGGCAAGACGCTACGGACTAACGGTAACCTACGCAACCGATCAACGCACAGACTATATTAAAAGTACGCACGCTGCGGCGCGCTATCTGCGCGACCTCTATGCTGAATTTCAAGATTGGCTCCTGGTCATTGCGGCGTATAATGGTGGAGAGGGCCGAGTCAGAACGGCCATTCAAAAAAGTCGTAGCACCGATTTTTGGAAACTTCAATACCAACTGCCTGCCGAGTCCATGAACCATGTAAAGAAATTCATTGCCACGCATTATGTCTTTGAAGAAGACGGCAGTGAGACGACCCTTACGCTGCAAGAAAGAAAACAAAAAAACGAAGTAGCCGGAACGCCCCTAACCGAAGAAGAAAAAAAACAAACCACTACCCTCCTCATCAGCGGCCGCTACAAGAAAGAGGCGATCTTAAAATATACCGAAACGGACCGGAACGAGTTCGTTCGCTACAACCCCAATTTCGATGAACAGCTCTCAGCACAAGGAAGCTACCTGCTGCGTCTATCACCGGCCTGTATGCAGGTATTCGTAGAAAAAAAAGCGGCTATTTTAGAGGAGAGTCTGCAGCTGCTGCTGCGCGGTATCCGTCGCTGAGCACATCGAGATAAGAGCACAGATCAGAAATCGTCCTCTTCGTCGTCGAATCCTTTTTCGTCGAAGAGGTCTTTGAACTCGTCGTCCTCGAACTTAAAATCGTCTTCTTCCTCGCCTTTTTTGCCAGCAGACTTTTTGACCTTTGACTTAGGCAGATCGAACTCATCGAAATCGGGATCCCACTCTTCTGCCTCCTCTTCTTCGTTCTTTTCCCAATCATCGTTGATCTCTTCGTCTTGTTCATCGTCTTCGTCCCTGTCCTTCTGCTTGCTCTTGGGAGCCTCTTTTTTCTCTGCCGCACGAGCAGCATCTTTTCCAGACTTGGAGGTACCCTTGGTAGACTTTTCGGGTTTGGTAGCCATAGCTGAACCGGATTAGTAATGTAAATTTTCGGCGAAGTTTTTAAACCGCCAAATTTTAAAAACTTTTTTTTCGAAGTGGGGCTTCACTGTGTTTTAAGAAACGATCACTAACTGATCACGGCCGGGGCCGTTCGAAATATAACGAACGCTTACGCCCAGGTATTCGTTGATGAAGGCCACATAGTGCTTCATGGCCTCGGGCAGTTTCGCATAGCTTTTGCACTGATCGGTAGCAGTATTCCATCCGGTGAACTGTTTTAATACTGCTTCGGGTTGACTGCGCTCCAACTGGTAGGGCATCTGAGTGGTTTCGGTGCCGTTTACTTTGTACGACGTACAAACTGAGAGCTCAGCGAACGAGTCGAGCACATCGGCCTTGGTCATGACCAGCTGGGTCACGCCATTGATCATGCAAGCATAACGCAAGGCGACCAGATCGATCCAACCGCAACGACGCGGGCGACCCGTGGTGGCGCCGAATTCGTTACCGATCTTTCTGATCTCCTCTCCAGTGGCGTCATGAAGCTCCGTAGGGAACGGACCGCCGCCAACGCGCGTGCAATAGGCTTTGGTGACCCCTATCACTTCGTTTATGTGACGGGGCGCCACACCCAATCCGTTACAAACACCCGCCGAAATAGTATTAGACGATGTTACGAAGGGGAAGGTGCCAAAATCGATGTCGAGCATGCTACCTTGCGCACCCTCGGCCAGCACACGCTTACCGGCTTGCAGCTGTTCGTTGATAAAATACTCTCCGTTTACGATGTTGAGCGTACGCAAGAACTCGAGCGCGGTAAAGAACTCCTCTTCCCAGGCACTGATGTCTTCTTGAAAACCGAAGCTGTCTAAAAGACGCTGGTGCTTTAGCCGCAGCTTGATATACTCCGTTGTAAAATTCTTATCGAGCAGATCGCCCACGCGCAAACCATTACGGCCCGTTTTATCCATATAAGCAGGTCCGATACCCTTTAAGGTAGACCCGATCTTTTGCTGCCCCTTAGACAATTCGGCCGCTTTATCGAGGGCTCGGTGGGTTGGCAAGATCAAATGGGTGCGATCGGCAATGAATAAATTTTTCTTGAGATCAACTCCGAACGGCGTTACACTGTCACATTCTTTTTTTAAAGTAACCGGATCAAGCACTACACCGTTACCGATCAGATTGATGATACCGGGATGAAAGATGCCGGAAGGGATCTGGTGCAAGACCAGTTTTTTATCTTGAACGTACAAGGTGTGCCCTGCATTGGGCCCGCCCTGAAAGCGAGCGACCACCTGGTAGTCTTTTGCAAAGTAATCGACGATCTTTCCTTTTCCTTCGTCTCCCCACTGGAGCCCTAAAATAACATCAACCATAGCGTTTGTAATAAGCGGGGCAAAAATAGGCCTATTTGATCAGCATTACGGTTCCTTTTTTCGTCACCAACCGATCATCTTTAGTGAGTCCTTCTATCATCCAAACATAGACCCCTTCGGGCTGCAACTGCCCACCGATGGTACCATCCCACCCATCATTAAGCGCACGAGTTTGAAACACCAGCTGACCCCAGCGATTGAATACTCTGAAATAATTGTAACTCTTCATCCCCACCGGAAAAG
>Ga0208598_1000132_pt1 | contig 25855 bp, 25 predicted proteins | sample LakMenEpi22Jun12_FD_150726 | JGI IMG/M metagenome (GOLD analysis project Ga0208598, IMG submission 150726) | Freshwater microbial communities from Lake Mendota, WI - 22JUN2012 deep hole epilimnion (SPAdes) | ecosystem: Environmental > Aquatic > Freshwater > Lake > Epilimnion/Euphotic zone ... | reverse complement strand
CAAGGAAAGCGAAATACCTATCGCCTAAGGGTAACTGAAGTGTGGTCGCCTATCCCTCGTGGGGGCAAGGGCTACCATCTTATTTGTAGAAAGGCTATCAGGCTGTAATCATTTTCTTTTAAGGGTTAAACTATCTTCTGTTTCTAGCGTCTATGATAGTAACATTTAATTTTATTTTGTGAGATTAAGCAAAACAAGCAAGATCCTTCTGTGGGGAGCCAACATCTGGTACTTTGGCGAAGGAATGCTGGGGCCTCTATATGCACTCTTTTCAGAGAAAGTGGGTGGAGACATTCTGGACCTTACCTGGGCCTGGTCTGCGTATTTGGTTTGCACGGGGTTTTGTTACATTGCAGTGGGTAAGTTCTTTAACCGCCGCGGTTATAAAGTTCAAATGATGGTGTTGGGGTACACGCTCAACGCTACATTGACCTTTTGTTATTTGTTTGTAAGCAATCCTGTTCAGTTATTTTTTATACAGATCGGTCTAGGCATAGCGGAAGCGATTGGGACACCGCTTTGGGATTCGCTTTATTCTTCTAGCCTGCACCGCGAACATGAGACGTATGCCTGGGGGCTTTCGTCGGGACAATCACAGATCGTGTCAGGGCTGGCCTTTGCGCTGGGCGGTTTGTTGACCTTCTATTATTCTTTTGATGTGCTTTTTATTGTGATGGGAACAATACAATTGATGGCTGCAGTGGTTACTGCTCAACTATTGCGTAACGACACCACCACCAGCCCGCAGTAAGCGGTCGTTGATGGCTCGGCCAATGCCTATGTCGGGGAAACGCTCGCAAACAATTTGATTATACGATCTTTCGTCTAGCTCATGAAGTACCTGATACAACCTGGCAGCCGCTTCGCTAAGGTCTTCTTTTTCGCTTAGCACATATTGATGGGCTTGCGGTAATTCGGGATGCTTCTTAGAAAAAAGCAAGAAAGCCTTTCCTGCACTATCTTCTTTAAACTGTTCGAGGTGTTCACATACAATTGTTGGAGTCTTAGGTGAATAATGTTTAAGTGTCATGCCCGGGGCCACTTGCTTTTCTCCTGCTTCATTTTTTACGACAATGGGTCCGACCAGCGATTCTATTTGCTCTGCGGTAATCATGCCCTGTCTGTAAATAACTACCTGTTCATTTTCAATTCCCACCACGGTCGATTCCAGTCCTTGTTCGCAGGGGCCTCCATCTAGGATCAGCGGAATGGCCGATCCGAAGTAATCTTCTACATGCTTGGCAGTAGTGGGGCTAATGGCATTATAAGGATTAGCGCTGGGTGCAACAAGTGGAAAGGGTAAGGCTTTTAAGAGCTCAAGCGTAAGTGGATGATTGGGCATGCGTATGCCGACTCTTGTTCCGCCTGCCGTAATGGAGAGGGGAACTTGATCTGATTTTTCTACCAAAATGGTCAGCGGTCCCGGCCAGAAACGTTCGGCCAGTCGTTGAAGCGGAGCAGGTAGATCGCTGCACAGGGTCTGCAGATCTTGGATCCGGCCAATGTGTACGATAAGCGGATTGCTACGGGGTCGCCCCTTGATGGTATAGATCTTCTCAATGGCCTTTTCGCTATACATACTGGCCGCCAGCCCGTATACCGTTTCGGTGGGAACGCAAACGACATTGTCATTACGTAGTAGTTCAATGGCTTGTTGTAGCTGCGCGCTGGGCATGGGGCAAATTTCAGTATAATTTGCTTACGATCGAATTGTTAATATTATGCAAGAATGTGTTCGGCTTTATTCTGAGCATTTGCAATGGCTATCTTTGCTCTACAAAACCTACACATATGAATAAGATCATCTTTGCAGCTATGGGGCTTGCCTTTCTGTTTGGAACACAGGCAATGGCTCAGTATGAGTACAAGATCATTACTTCGGTAGAATCGATCGTGCCCATGGGCCTGGGTCGTTCTCGCGTTATTGAAAACAATGGGCAGGTCAATGCAGAAGAGTTGACCACTGAGCGTAACAATGGAAATGACTCAAAGCAAGGAGGCATAAAAAGAGGCGACGTTAAGATCGATGAGCTCAGCGAGACCAAATTGCTCAATTTCTACAGCATGGTCGGTATAAACTTTCAAAATATCGCTTCTAATGATGCGGTGCTCACCTCTAAGATCAACAATTTGGTCAAGCAGGGCTGGGAATTGGCCTATGTAACGTCGGCCGTGGAGAGCGATGCGGGCAAGGCGGATGGCGTGGGTATTTTTATTACCCGATTCATCTTTAAAAGAAAGACGTCGAATTAAGTAATTGTGTTTTGTTGAATACGATCCGAAAGTCGGTTCCAGAAGGGGGCCGACTTTTTTTATAGGTAGCGTCGTGTCAGCAGCTGATGCATCAGTTGCATGTGGGGTATGGCCAGTATGGACAGGCCAATAAAGAAGATCAGCAGTTGGTTATCGTAGTTAAAAAAGAAGCTGATGCCCCAATAAAGAAATCCCATTATGATCAAGGCAAGAACAGCAAACGAAACCGTTTGCGTATTGATGAGTTTGCTGATCTGAGACCACCCGGTGGCATTGGTGTTCTTTTGAATGGTCGCAATGGAGAGTAGTGAATGCCAAATGCCAAAGTAGTAGGTAAATCCGGCCAAAAAAGGAAGTTGAAAGATGAGCAGCTGTGGAATGCTCAAGATAAGCAGCGAGGCCATCTTACTTCTATCCATGTTTTTTTCTTGCAGCAAAATAATGGCGCAGATCCCCATCAGTAAAAGGTAGACCCCCACATAATTTTCTTTTAGCCAAAGCAGCGGGCGGTGTTGACTGACTTGCTCCGCGATGTCGGGAATAAGCGTTACTAGTTCTGTGTAGTTCGCAAAGAGTAGGGCAATCAACGTGCCCAAGCCATAGCAGACTACCGAGAAGTGTTTTAACACGGGGTGAGGACTAAACTCTTGTAGATCGGTCTCGCCGAAGTGGTAAGCAGAGAGCAAAATAAAAATACTGGCGGCGGCCAGGGGCCAAAACCAGAGCAGTAAGAAGGCTAGCGACTGTGACACATAAAAGATTAGAAAGGTGCTTAGCTTGGCTTTGTTTCGTCCTTCTCCGGCAATTAAAAAATCTAGTGCGCCGTGGGGTAATCCTACACTCACAATGACCAACAAAAAAAACACCCATTGCCAAGAATGCGGTATAGGGCCTATCCAAAAGATAAGTCCCATGACCAGACCTGCTAGGGTCAACCAGCTTTGATGTTTTAAAATGGGTGTCATGAAAATAAAAAAAGGGGGCTGCCTATAGATAAACAGCCCCCTTGAGAAAAAGTCGAAAATTAGTTAGAAGAGCGGCTGAGGTTATAGATAACCAGACCGAATCCGATCTTGTTTACAGCATCACCAATGTTGTAGATGATGTCCATGTCAAGACCCAGATTGGCAAAACCAGCATACCACTGACCAGCAGCAGTACCAGCCAGGTATCCAACAGGATAAATGGCCCAACCTACTAATACGAACCATCCCAACAGTGAGTTGGCTTTGGCTACGGCAGGTCCAGCGCTTGCAGCCAGCTTCTTTACATCACCCATCCATACCAGATAAACGATGTAGAAGTAGGCAATAGCACTAACGGTACCCCAAAGGGTAGCATTGCTGTTGTCAGCACCCGCGGCTACCTCTCCCCAATATCCGGTCACCAGCATCACAACAGATGCAAGGATCAGATTCCACAGCAAGCCAATTTTGGCTCCCGCTTTTTTGGTGATCAGGTAAAACTCTACACACATCAGGGGTACAGTCAGCAACCAGTCAACATAACGGAAGAACGTTGGTGACTGTCCGGTTGCGATGGTGTAGTCGCGCATGTAGTAATAATGCACGGCTGCGATGAAGGTGATGAGTCCGGAAACCAGCACAGAAGTTTTCCATGCTTTTTCAGTGTTACCGACCTCAAAGAAGAAGAATACAGAGGCAGCCATCATGGCCATACAGCCAATGAAGAACGTAAACGCTCTGTAATCACCCGGATTGATCTGAGTGATGTCCAAGAGAATGGTCATAGCTCGTTGATTTAAGTTAAAAAATGTTGTTAAACGGCAAGCGTTATAAAGCTAAACAACTTATTTTTTATAAAGTTTGAAATGCTTAAGAATTCATCGTAAAGTTTTTAACATTGATTATCAATGCTAAATACATGTTTAATATTTTGAAAATCAAATTATTGCTTGCCCAACCACCCTTAAAAAGGTCAGGTTATGCACATCTTGCCCTGCGTATCTTCTTTCAAGTGCCTTTTACCGGGTAGGGTTTTTAATAAGCCCCCTCTTGCTGAAATATGTGGTATTTTGGCCCCCGTGAGTAACATGCAAAAGATCAGTGCCCGCCAGATTTTTACTGGCGACAAGTGGATTTTGAATGCCTGCTTGGTCGTTCAAGACGGTCAGATCAGCTCCATTGAGCCTTTTACCGGCTCACCAGCATATGAACTGCTGGTGCCCTCTTTTATTGACCTGCAGATCTATGGCGCTTCAGACAGATTGTTCTCGGTTTATCCTACTACTGATAGCTTATCGTTATTGCATGCCCATTGTTTGCAAGGGGGAACTTCCCTTTTTTTACCAACAGTGGCTACCAATACCCGAACGGTGGTCAGCGCAGCCATCAAGGCGGTAAGGGCGTACTGGCAGCAAGGGGGTAAGGGATGTCTTGGCCTGCACTTGGAAGGACCCTGGTTACATCCCGATCGAAAGGGTGCGCACGTGGCCTCATTGCTTCGTGTTCCGGATAGTGAAGAACTGGCGGATTTACTCGAAGAGGGAGAGGGTGTCATTAAGCTGATCACACTGGCTCCGGAGATTTGCAATGTAGAGTTGATCGAAGAGCTGGTGGATCGCGGCATACGCGTATCTGCCGGGCACAGCAACGCTACTTACGAGGAAGCTACCCAAGCGTTCAATAATGGTGTTTCGTTGGCCACTCATCTTTACAATGCAATGTCTCCGTTGCAGCACCGCGCACCCGGAATGGTCGGGGCTATTTTTTCTTCCGACACCGTTATGGCCAGCATAATCCCCGATGGGTATCACGTGGATTGGGCCGCCGTTCAGATCGCTAAAAAGCAACTGGAAAGTCGACTCTTCGTAATCACTGATGCCGTTACGCAAGCCACTGAAGGGCCTTATCTTCATCAGCGGGTGCATGACCGTTACGAAACAGCGGGTACGTTGAGTGGATCTTCGCTCACCATGCTGCGCGCATTCAATAACCTGATTCAGTATTGCAAGATCGATCCGGCAGAGGCCCTTCGCATGTGCAGTCTGTACCCCGCCACTGCGATAGGGCTCGACAAAACAGTAGGAAAACTCTTGCCAGGCTACGCTGCCCACTGGATGGCACTCAATAAACAGGAAGGACTCTATACATTAACCGAACTACCAGATGACACCCGAACGTTTGCATAAGTTGACCGAGGTATTGAAAAAAAGACAGATCGATATAACCATCGTTTTGGAAAATGTCTTTGATCCGCATAACATCTCTGCTGTAATGCGTACCTGCGATGCGGTCGGCATACAAGAGATACATATTCTCAACACGCGTATTCCCCGTCATAAAAAATGGGGAGCCCGCAGTTCCTCTAGCGCAGCCAAGTGGTTAACGATTCACCAGTACGAAGAAGTCGATGCGTGTTTTTCAAAGCTTAGAAAAGACTATGGTCGGATTTTGACCACCCACCTGGCCAGCGATGCCGTGCCGCTCCACGCGCTGGACCTTACCCAGTCGGTGGCATTGGTATTTGGAAATGAGCATAGCGGCGTAAGTGACGAGATCAGGTCATTGGCCGATGGAAATTTTATGATACCGCAAGTGGGGATCATCCAATCGCTTAACATCAGCGTGGCTTGTGCCGTGACCCTGTATGAGGCATTTCGTCAAAAGGAATTAGCGGGGCATTACCAGCGCCTCGATCTGGACCATCCGACCAAAAAGCAAGTACGCGCTGATTGGGAACTGCCTCTTTAATAGACTATTCATCGAGCGACATCTCTTGTTTCTCTTTTGCCTGCGATTGTAGTGAATAGATACTTACATTTAACTCGAATCCGATCAGTAAGATCAAGGAGTTTATAAAGATCAGTACCATAATGATGAGTACGGTGCCGATCGATCCATAGAGCTGGTTATAGTTCGAAAAGCGCGATACCCACCAAGACAGTGCGATAGTCATCACCAGCATCAGCAAGGTAGCCAGCACCGAGCCGGGGTTAAGTAACCTCCATTTTTTTTGCACCGAAGGGGCATGTCTGTAGATAAAGGATATGCAAAAAAAGAAAAGCAGTACGATCACGAACCATCGCAAGTTCATGATCAGCGCAATGAGCTGCTCATTTTCAATACCGAGCCACTTCAGTACTACGTCTCGTGCAATTAAGATCGCTAAAGAACTAAATACGATCAGGTATAGCAATCCTGTTATCTTAAGTGCGACCATTCTTCTGTGAAAGCCTTTTCTTTTGGTGAATCCCACATAGTTCTTGTCGAACGAACGCATGATGCCCATCATCGCATTAGAAGAGAAATAAAGTGACAGCACAAAACCCAATGAGAGTAATCCGTTTCGAGGATTATTGATGAAGTCTTGTAAGAAGCCGATCAGTATGGCATTGTCTCTCTCGCCGGGAATTACGTCTTTGATCAGGCCATAGAGCTCTAGCTGAAAGGCCTGGGTAATAGGAAGGTAGGGGATCAGGGTAAACAAAAAGATGATGGCAGGTGGAATGGCCATCACAAAGTTGAATGCGATGGAAGAAGCTCTTTCGGTCATCCCGATGGTCTGTACCTGTTTGATGAAAAAGCGAACCACATCAAAAATGGGCACACCTTCAAATCCGGGCAGTGATGTGGATTTGCTTTTTGTGAGTACCCAGGCAACAGGCGGCAACTTTTCAATATGGTCCAACAGGGTTTGTTTCATTTGATTGCGTAGACAGTAATTAGGGAGTCTTTAACCTTCTTTTTTGTTCTTCATGAAAAAGTTTTACGTAGGCCTGGTGTTGCGAATAGCTACTGCTAAACAGGGTGGTGCCGTCGAACTTCCAGCTGGCTACAAAAAATAAGTAATCCGTTTCGGGGGCATCTAGTACGGCCTCAATGGCGTTGATGGAGGGAGTACAGATAGGGCCGGGAGGAAGTCCTTTGTTCTGGTAGGTATTGTAGGGAGACGATAACTCCAGATGCCCATAGAGGATCCTATTCAGCTTAAAATTCCGGGTAACATATTTTACGGTGGGATCGGCCTGAAGTTTCATCCCGATTTTTAGTCGATTCAAGTAGGTGCTGGCAATCTTGTATCTGTCTTCTTTCCGGTTGGTTTCTTCTTCTACTATCGAGGCTAATATAGCGACCTGCTGAGGCGTTAGTCCTTTTGCAGTTGCTTTTTGTGTTCGCTCACTATCCCAAAACTGTCTATAGCGATCGTGCATCCGCTCCATGATTGTTGCGGGTCGTTCGGCCCATCCGATCGAGTAGGTAAAAGGCATCACGATCGACAGGACGGTAACGGTATCTACACCAAATGCACGAAGTGAATCGTTGTTCGATAAAAATTGCAGCATGGCGGCAGAATCGATCTGGGTATCGGTTCGGCTGCCGATCTTTCCGGCCAGCTCCTGCAAGGTTCGCTCCTTTACGATGCTTAATTTAACGTAGGATTGTTGGCCGTTACGAAACATCCTCACCAACTGAAAGATGCTCATTCCGGGTTTTAGTTGGTAGCGACCGGCCTTTACTTTTTCTATCCTAAGTCTTTTGCTAACCTGCGAAAACCAAAACGAAGAAGACAACACGCCCTCTTGTTGCAACTGGGCAACGATCTGTTCGGGCATGCTACTTTCCGATACGTAAAAATATTTCTTCTCGTATATTGAAACGGCCGGCCCCCAGATGCTGTACAAAACCCATCCTGCTCCCAGCAGGGCGATCAGAGCGATCCATCCGATTGTGCGAGAAAGGCGCATAAGAAGTTCAAGTTAATAAAAAACCCCACGGATTCGCGGGGTTTGAAAAAACGTTTACCAGAAAGCTGGTTCGGAATTATTTTACAGGTTGCGCCGGAGCAGCAGCTGCAGGGGCCGGAGCGGGCATGGTGGCTGCAGGTGCGGTGGCGGGGGTCTGTACCGGTACGGGTGCACTAGTGGCATCCATGGAACGGTCAGGTCCGTTGTTGGTTACACCCTTCGGTATAAAGAGAACAGACAGCAGACAAAGCACGGCCACAACACCGCCAAAGATCCAGGTTCCTTTTTCCAAAACGTCGGTGGTTTGCTTTACTCCCATAAATTGGGTGCTGAAGCCAGCAATGTTTCCGGAGAGTCCGCCTCCTTTAGGATTCTGTATCAAAACAAAGAATCCGAGAGCAATGGCCGCCACTACGATTAAGATCACAAATAACATGGTCATATAAGATAAGATTTACTTAGTTTAATTCGCTGATTTTCGACGCAAAATAAGCGCTTTTGGAGGGCTCCAGCAAACTTAATTTATGATACACCTCTTTAGCTTTTGCTATGTTGCCCTGTTTTATCCAGACAGCAGCCATGGCTTCGGTGACTACTTCTTCTGTGGCCAGTGAGTGGCCGGCCATCTGTTCTACTTTTCTTTCTTCTTTGGGGTCTACCGATTTGCCAATCTCTGCAAGTGGCAGACGCTTCATTACTTTTAACCAGTCGGTAAAACTTTTAAGCTGTTGGCCGAATTTATCAGACGTGTTTTCTTCGGGCTTATATTGAATGCCCTGCGAGGCAAAATAATCGACGGTGTAGTAGGGCTCGAACAGCAGCTCTTTTTCGGTCGATGCCGCACGGAGCGGTGCAGCGGGTTTTTCTTCCGCTTCGGTTTGTTTTAGTATCATTGAGGCCCACTGCGCATCGGTAAAGTAGCTGCCCGACTGCTCCCACTCGGTCTTCCAGGTGGGGTCCTTTTCGTCTTGTAATTTTTTGATGACCAGTAGTCTTGCGGCTGCCATCCACGGATAGTTCAGAACTAGTTTTTTTAACTCCTGCATGCTCGCATCGGCCAGCCGGGGTTTTCCCAACAGGGTTTGCGTTAATATATTGATGCGATTATTCATGTAAGATCATTACCAGTTCGAAAATAGTTTATTGAAAATATCGTCAGTGAGCGTTCTGGTCATCTCGTCGCCTAAGCTGGCCTCGGCGGCCTGAAAAGAGAGCGTTCCCTTGAACTCAAAGCTACGACTGACCTCATAGCGTCTGGTTTCGTCTGATGTGCGGTCGAACAAGACGATCTGAACGCCCACGGTCAATCTATTATTGGACGCTTGTTGGCCTGCAATGGCCGAGGTGCTAAAATTATATTGTGTGATGGTAGCCGTGATCTCCCAGTCTGCATTATCTCGATTGGTTTGTGTGAGTCTGGTCTGCGCAATTATTTTTTGACGCAGCCGGTCTGTTAGTCGAGGACTTAGTTGCGGATTAACGTAAGAGGCTTTGTTTTCGATAAAATTGACCTTGATGGTCTTGATGCTATCAGGAACGGAGGCGTCGCTAAAACGATACACGCCACAACCTGTAAGCGGTACAACGAAGGATGCCCCCATAGCGATGACGGCCAACAGTATGATAAATTTTATTTTCATTCCTCTATGTCGTATTCTTTGAGTTTGCGATAAAGGGTGCGTTCGCTGATGCCCAGGTCAAGGGCGGCATCCTTTCGTTTGCTCTTGTGCTTTTTAAGTGCCTTTACGATCAGCTCTTTTTCTTTATCTATAATGTTCAGACTTTCTTCTACCTCCTCATGTTCTTGTATGGTCTGTGCACTGCGCGTAAAGCCGCTATGCAAAACCGGAACGGGGGTGACCGGTGTGACCACGGCCGATGAGGACGGAGTGGTGGTGGCCGGTAACAGATCGGACCCGCCGGGACCTCGCCACTCTTGCAGCTGGTTTACGAACTGTGGGTGCGTCGCAGCCAGCTCAGGATTTTGAAGCAGGTCAACGAACATTCTTTTCAGCTCTGTTACATCTTTTTTCATATCGAAAAAAAGCTTGTACAAGATCTCTCTCTCATTGGCAAATTCAGTGCCTCCCGATCCACCGGAGGATTGCAGTACCGGTAATCTGTTTTTAGGATAGGGTTGCAAGAATTTTCCGAGGGCTTCGGCGCCGATCATCTTGTCGGATGAAAGCACAGATATTTGCTCCGCAATATTTTTTAGTTCACGCACATTGCCGGGCCATGGGTAGCCGACCAGCAGCTGAATGGCTTCTTCGTTGAGCTGAACGGAGGGGACTTTGTACTTATTGGCAAAGTCAGCAGCGAATTTTCTGAAAAGTAAGTGTATGTCTTCAGGTCTGTCGTGCAGCGATGGCACCCTGATCGGCACGGTACTCAGCCGGTAATAAAGGTCTTCGCGAAATTTTCCGTTCTGAACTTGTTGCAGCAGGTCGCGGTTGGTAGCGGCCACTACTCGAACATCTGTCTTTTGCACCTTTGACGATCCTACCCGAATATATTCACCGGTCTCGAGCACTCGCAGCAAACGGGCTTGGGTGCCGAGCGGAAGCTCTCCGATCTCATCCAAAAATATCGTGCCCCCATTGACGGTTTCAAAATATCCTTTACGGGCATCGACCGCACCGGTAAACGATCCCTTCTCGTGACCAAACAATTCTGAATCGATCGTGCCCTCCGGGATCGCCCCACAGTTAACGGCAATAAAGGGATTGTGTTTGCGGGCAGACAGTGTATGGATGATCTGTGAGAAAACCTCTTTTCCTACTCCGCTTTCTCCATTGATAAGCACGGTAAGATCGGTAGCCGCTACTTGCGTAGCAACCTGCAGCGCGTAGTTAAGGGCAGGGGAGTTGCCGATAATATTAAAGCGGTTTTTGATGTTTTGAATGTCCATGGTATATCTTATGAGACAAGAACCCCGCGTAAGGTAGCTTGTGTACATTCGGTAACACGTACCTGTACATAAGAGCCCTTGTTGATGGATAAGGTTGTCGACTTAGGAAATACGATCACTTTATTTTGGCTACTTCGGCCTTTCCACTCTTTATTGTTCTTTTTACTGTCACCCTCAATTAAAACGGTAAAAACCTTTCCCAGGTCTCGCTGATTGCTCTGTAGGGAAAGTTGATTTTGCTTTTCGACGATCTCTTGCAGCCTTCTTTTTTTAATGGTCTCGGGCACATCATCTTGGTAGCGTCGGGCGGCTAATGTGCCGGGTCTTTCGCTGTAAAAGAACATATAGCTAAAATCGAATCCGCTATACTCCATCACACGAAGCGTTTCTTGATGATCTTCTTCTTGCTCGGTGCAAAATCCGGCAATGATATCGGCGGTGATACCGCAATCGGGTAAAATAGTTCTGATGCGGTCTACCTTGGCCATGTACCATTCTTTGGTATAGGTCCGGTTCATCAGCTGCAATACACGGGTAGAGCCGCTTTGTAAGGGAAGGTGAATGTATTTGCAGATGTTATCGTAACGCTGCATGGTGTACAACACCTCGTCGGTGATATCCTTTGGATGAGAGGTGGAGAAGCGCACTCGCAATGTTGGCGACAATTGTGCTACTTTTTCCAGCAGCTTGGCAAATGTTACCGGCTCGGCCTCTTGACCGGACGGACCCGAGGGAATATAATAGTAAGAGTCCACATTTTGCCCCAGCAGGGTTACTTCGCGATACCCTTGTTCGAGTAGGTCGCGGCATTCGGCAATAATACTGTTATCATCGCGGCTACGTTCTCTTCCTCTGGTAAAGGGCACTACACAAAATGAGCACATGTTGTTGCAGCCTCTCATGATACTCACATAGGCGCTGATGCCATTACCATCCAGTCGAACCGGGGCAATATCGGCATAGGTTTCTTCTCTGCTAAGCAATACATTGACGGCTTTTTGTCCGCCGGCCGCCTCGCTCACCAGCGTGGGAAGGGAGCGGTAGGCGTCGGGCCCCACTACGATATCTACAAGTCGTTCCTCTTCTAGAAACTTCGATTTTAGTCGCTCGGCCATACAGCCCAGTACACCGATCAGAAGATCTTTATTCTGTTTTTTTAATCTTTTAAATTCTGTAAGACGCTTCCGTACGGTCTGCTCCGCTTTCTCTCTGATGGAGCAAGTGTTTACAAAGATCAGGTCGGCCTCTTCAAGATTGCGGGTGGCACCAAAGCCCTCTTTGTTAAGAATGGAGGCCACTACCTCACTGTCGGCAAAATTCATCTGACAGCCGTAGCTCTCAATATAAAATCGTTTGGAGTACATGACCGGGTCCTTGGCAAAGGGCGCATACGCCTCGCCCTGCCGTGATTCGTCGTGCGTCTTATCGATGAGTAATTCCTCCATTTACCCTTCAAATTTGGGAGGACAAATATACCACTATCCCGGCGATTCTGACAGGATGTCACCTCGCTTTAACATTAGGGTTAGCGCAAAGCGTATATTTGAGCTAAATAAACTGGGTTGAAGAGGTTTGGTACATATCTAATATCCTTTTTACTATTGTATTTCAATGTGGTAGCTCAAGAAAAAGCTGTTTTGGGCTCCATTGCCGGTCAGGTACAAACTGAGCCCGGCAAGCTCTTGCAAGGCGCCTCGGTCAGGCTTTTTAGGGTACAAGACAGTAGCGTATCGTATGCTACAACCAGCGATTTGCAAGGAGATTTTCTGATTTCCTCTGTAAGCGTGGGGCACTACAGGCTCTGTGTCAGTTATGTGGGGAAGCGTACTTTTTGTTTGGATAGCATCTGGTTTAGAGCCGAAAAATTAAGTTTCAATATACCTGGTATTATATTGAAAAACAGCGATTCAGAGCAATTGAATGAAGTGGTGGTCTATGCCGAGAAGCCACTTTTTGAATCGCGGGGAGGCAATATCACCTACAATGTTTCGGAGTCTGCCGCGGCAGCCGGTTCCAATGCTGCGGAGCTGTTGACACAGGTCCCACTTGTTACCCGTGATCCCGATGGAAAGATCTCGCTGCGCGGCAAAGAGCCCAGAATATTGATTGATGATAAGCCGGTGGAATTAAACCTGCAGCAGCTACAAGATCTGTTGGAGTCCATGCCGGGCAGTTCGATCGAAAAGATAGAGGTCATGACCCAGCCCCCTCCACAATATGCCAATGAGCAGGGTGGTGTCATTAATATCGTAACGAAAAAGGGTAGAGTCGGAAAAAGCGGAAGAGTTTCGATGGCCTATGGGAGTCGGGGAGAGCGAAATCTGAGCGCCAACTTCTCGTATAGAAAAAATGGTCTTACCCTGTCCCTAACAGCGGGGTATAACGACAATATTTTTACAGGAGAGAGCTCATCGCAGCGTCAAAACAATTACCCCGATAGCAGTAATTTTCTTTCGATCAATAACCAAAACGAAAATCGTTCGTCTCGACCCACTGCTCGCTTTGCGATCGATTATGAACCGGGCAAAAGGTCGTTATTGAACCTGGTATTGCAGTACAATAGCAATTGGGCAGAGAATTTTTCTACTACACGCTTTACCAACCTGAATCGGTTCAATGTCATCAGCCGCGCCAGTGATCGTACTGTTTCGGGGGCTACTTCGAATCATAGCCCGGGCGCGACCTTCAGTTATCAGTACAAGCCCAGAGCTGGCGAGACCGTTAAATTGATCGCTAACTATAATTATTCGATCAGTGACAATGATAGGGATTTTTATCAGCGTTACTATTTTGCCAATCTTCAGTTTACCGGTGTCGATTCATTGCAACGACAGCTGATCGATCAAACGGTAAATAGCTATACGATTCGATTGCTCTACGATAAGATGTTGACGAATAAAAAAACTTTCTTTTCGCTAGGAAGTTACTACCAGCATGGCGCTCATCATGTAGTAAACGAGGCGAGCTACAAAAAAAGACCCGAGCAGATCATGTTGCCCCTGCAAGGGCTCAGCAATGACTTTTGGTTTTATCAGGGGGTGGGCAATTGGAGAATGTCGATACGGCAACTACTGGGTGCAGAGGCCAGTATTACGGCCGGCACAGCGCTGGAGCAGACCGCTATTGTCTTTGATCTGATAACGGAAAATAGAAAGGTCAACAACCGATATAGCTCTTGGTTGCCTTTTGCCAACTTCAACAAGAACTGGAAAGATAAGCTGTCGCTTACCTTGTCTTACCGGCGTACGCTCAACAGACCTGGAATGGGGCAATTGAATCCTACGATCGATTTTTCTGATCCGTACAACGTACGGTTCGGTAATCCTTTTTTAAATGCGTCGGGTGCGCACAATCTCGATCTGGTCTTGAGCAGAACGCGGCGAAACTATTTTGTGAACATGGGGGTAGGGTATAACATCATCGAGGATATCTTTAGCCAGGTACGCACCCTTCTCGATGCGGGCAAAACGCAAGTTACTTGGGAGAATATTAGCGGCAGAAAGGAGTTCGAGCTTAGTACATGGAACGGGGTCAATCTGTCTGCGAAATTTAAATTGACCTTTAATGCGAACCTGACGCTTCAGCGCTACAGCCTCTACGATCGTGTGGTACGCAAATTCAGAAACGGTACTTCTTATTCTTCTTCTATAGGGTATTCGTGGGTGCCCAGCGATGTGTGGAATGCCAATGGTACGTTCAACGTGAATCGTTTTGCCAATCCGCAAGGATTTGCTAATTGGACGGCCGCCATTCAGATGGCTCTGCAAAGAAAGCTACTGAAAAAGAAATTGCTGGTTACGGCAACGGTAGTAGATCCATTCATTAACCAGCGGCGCAAGAGCTTTACGTACGGGCCTAATTTTACGCTCGAGAGTTTTTCGCTTACTCGTACACAAAACTACCGGCTAACGATCGCCTATTTACTGAGTGCGAAGCGGAGGTCAGTGACGCGCTAGTTTTTTTGCCAACCAACTTTTCGATACCGGAACGATCCATTGCGAGGCAAGGGCCGCTTTGTTAGTGACCGTATTATTGAAGTAGAGCGTATCGCCAGTTATAAACCCTTTTTCTAAGGCATAGTCGATCTGGGCGAGCGGCAGAAGCTCAATTTTGTCTTTGACTACAAAGGCCAGCTGAGTACGGTCAAATAGCGGCGTAGAGAATTCTTGTTCCAGTTTTTTTATAAGAGCCACTGAGCTGTCGGTGCTGCAACCGCTAACGGTAGTGGCAGATTCATCAGCTAGTAGCACTATGAACTGTCCAAAGAATAAAAAGCCTTTTCCTTTTACCGGTTGCCCATGAGATTGCCATTGTGATGTAAAAGTGTTAAGTCTTTCTTCGATGCTAAGCGCTTCGCTGATAGAGAATAAACGCGGCGATTGATAGATCCATACACGGGCCTCATCGGCAAAGTCCCCGGGCAGCAATGGGAGGTAGGTGAGATTCATCGACACTATTTTGTAAGTTGAGAAGCGACGATCTCGGCAATGTCAAGCACTTTTACCTGGTCTTCTTTTTCGGCCAATTTAACCCCGTCGCTGAGCATGGTATTGCAAAAAGGGCAAGCAGCGGCTATGACCGTGGCCCCGGTTGCCAATGCCTCTTGGCTTCTTTCGGTGTTGATCCTGGTATCTCCTTTCTCTTCTTCTTTGAACATCTGAGCTCCTCCGGCCCCACAACAAAGCCCATTGGTTCGACAGCGCTTCATTTCTACCAGATCGGCATCGAGCCATTCCAGTACCTGGCGGGGTGCTTCGTAAATTCCATTGGCCCTTCCTAAATAGCAGCTATCGTGGTATACGATCTTTTTGCCCGTAAAGGAGCCACCGCCTTGCAATTTGATCCGACCTTCATTGATCAACTGCTGCAGCAGGGTGGTGTGATGAATGACCTCATAGTGACCGCCCAGTTCGGGGTACTCATTTTTTAATGTGTTAAAACAGTGAGGGCAAGTGGTCACGATCTTTTTAATGCCATATCCGTTCAGTACCTGAATATTTTGATAGGCCATCATCTGAAAGAGAAATTCATTGCCGGCTCTGCGTGCGGGATCACCTGTGCAACACTCTTCTTTTCCCAAGATGGCGTAGTCGATTTGCACCTGGTCGAGGATCTGTGCAAAGGCCTTTGTAACCCGTTGGGCCCGCTGATCGAAGCTTCCGGCACAGCCCACCCAAAAAAGGATCTCGGGTGATTTACCCTGGGCAACTAGCTCGGCTACGGTTGGAACATGCATGGGTCTTTTGATTTAGGGGATAAAATTACAGCTTTCGGAGGCATGGCTCAAATTGTGCTTGTTCATTTGCACTTACTTTTGTTGCTGCCTGCATGAAAAGACTATACCGCTTGTTGACCCGCTGGGAGCAATGGAACTTCTTTGCTCTCTATTTACCTCTGTTTCCGGTATGGTGTTGGTATTGCATTAAAAGTCGTTCTTTTTGGTTCTTTTCTTCTTCCAATCCTACGATAACCTTTGGCGGTTTTGAAGGCGAGGGAAAAAAAGAAATGTACGATCAGCTCCCGCAAGGGTGGTTTCCCAAGACCCATTACGTACAGCCCGGTGCCGTCCCTGGGGTGGTGAAGCAGGCCCTGTGCGACGCCGGGTTTGCCCTTCCTTTTGTGGTCAAGCCCGATGTGGGCATGAAGGGTATTTTGTTTCGTAAGATAGAGCACTGGCAGCAGTTTGAGCAATACCATGAGCGCATGCCAGTTACCTACCTGGTACAAGAACTGGTCGATTATCCGATAGAGTTGAGTGTGTTTTACTATCGTTATCCGGGAGCCGCAAAAGGAACCATCTCGGGGTGCATTCAAAAAGAATTGCTGCAGGTCGTTGGAAATGGCCATTCATCGTTGCAAGAACTGATCTGTCAACATCCCAGGGCCCTTCTTCGCTTTGAAGAGATGCAGCATCGCCACGGCGAGCAATTCGATTGGGTGGTGCCGGAAGGCCATCGTTTCTACCTTTCTTATGCGGGCAATCACAATCGCGGCGCTCGTTTTATCGATCTGATGCACCAGGTAGATGATGCGCTTCTTTCTTTTTTTGATCAACTGAGTCATCGGACCTCTTTTTACTATGGGCGCTACGATCTAAAATGTCTTTCGCTGCAAAGTTTAAAAGAAGGAAGATCGTTTTCGATCTTGGAGTTTAACGGGTGTGGTGCAGAACCTAATCATATTTATGATGCAGGGTTATCGGTTTGGCAGGCCTATCGAATTTTATTGTCGCATTGGAAGGCGCTATACCAGATCAGTGCCGCTAATCATCGAAAGGGACACCGGTATTGGTCATTCAAAGAGGGTTGGCATTTTTTAAAGGAGGCTCGCAATCATTTTGCCTTGCTGGAGAAAATAGACTGATCGGCTTGCTTAATTTTATAACATGAACGTTGTACGGGTTTTCTTTGTGGGTATGCTGGTTAGTTTTTTGGGATCCCTTCCGCTAGGCACACTCAATATCGCGGCCATGCAGATTGCCATTGGGCAAGGGGTGCGCTCTGCCATGTTATTCTCGCTAGGTTCGTTATTGGCAGAGATGATCTATGTTAGGCTTTCGCTCGTTGCCATGGATTGGGTGCGAAAACAAAAATTCTTACTCAAATTGCTCGATTGGCTAACGGTACTTATTGTTTCTGCCCTGGCCTTTTCTAGTTTTTATACCGCCTCGCAGGTGGAGCCTGCACCCAATCCGGTTTTAGGCGTGTCGCTACCCAAAATCGTACTGGGGTTCTTTATGAGCGCTCTTAACCCGGTGCAGATCCCTTTTTGGTTTGGTTGGAGTGCTGTCTTATTTTCTAGAAAGTTGATTGCGCCCGACCCGCTTCAATATAACCTTTACATTTTGGGCATTGGCTTTGGCACGTTCTTGGGTAATTGCGTTTTTATCTTCGGCGGTCAGTTCGTGGCTTACCGGATCGAAAACAATCAGCATACGCTCAATTGGATCATCGGCGCGGTCTTTGCCGTAACGGCATTGCTGCAGCTTTATAAGATCCTTCGTAAAAAAGATACGCTTCAGCAAATCAAAGAAAAGTCATCGTCTTGATCAGGTAGAGCGAGTCCAGTTGTCTCTGTCATCGGGGCTGAACTTCCAGGGGGCAAAATTATTTTCTACATTGCTAAAAAGGGCCGCCCATTCGGCAGGGGTTTTACTCTCTTCCATCACGAGGTTTCGGCGCAACTGCAAAATAATATCCAGCGGGTTGATGCTTACGGGACAGGCTTCTACACAAGCATTGCAGGTAGTGCAGGCCATCAGTTCTTCTGTGGAGATATAGGTGTGCAACAGTGATTTGCCATCATCTTGACGGTTACCGTTGCGATCCATTTGCTGACCGACCTCTTCGAGACGATCACGCGTGTCCATCATGATCTTTCGGGGAGAGAGTAGTTTTCCTGTTTGGCGAGCCGGACAAGCGGCAGAGCATCTTCCGCATTCTGTGCAGCTGTATGCATCCATTAAATTTTTCCAGCTCAGGTCCATTACATCGCGCGCACCAAATCGGGTGGGAGGAGCCGCAGCATCGGTCGGTGCCAGCTCGGGTTGCATGGCATAGAGAACCTCTTGCTGTATAGAGGGCATGTTCTCCATTTTACCCGCAGGCTGTAGTCTTGCAAAGTACGTGTTGGGAAAGGCCAGCACAATGTGCAAATGCTTGGAGTAGGGCAGGTAGTTCAAAAAGGCAAATATGCCGATAATGTGCAACCACCAACTAGCTCGCTCTGTAACGATCAGTGCTTGGTCGGAGAGTGGTTCAAGCCAGCCGTGCAAGGTGGAGGAGATCAAAAAATTGCCTGTTAGCTGATCGGCATAGTGACCCACCGCACGTTGTTGCAATAAAGTATCGCTGGCATTCATCAACAAAAAGAGACTCATAAGTACGATCTCGGTGATCAGGATCAGATTGGCATCGGTTCTGGGCCAGCCTGCGAGGTCGTTGCTGATAAAGCGTTTGATCTGCAAAAAATTTCTTCTGATAAAAAAGATCACGCAAGCGATCAAGACCAGCAGGGCTAGTATCTCGAAGCTGTTGATGAGGTAGGGGTAAAGGGATGGTAGCACCGGAAATAAAATACGGTGCGATCCGGTCAGTCCGTCGATGATGATCTCTACGATCTCGATATTAATGATGATGAAGCCGGCATAGACCCATAGGTGCAACAGTGCCACCAACGGATTGTTGAACATCTTTTTTTGTCCGAGAGCCAACAGTAACATGTTTTTGAGGCGTCGGCCGGGCTGGTCATTGAGGCTTTCTTCTCTTCCCAGTAAGATATTGCGACGGATGATCGCTACTTTTTTACTGAAAAACCATACCGATACTGCAGTGAGAACAAGAAAAGCGATGGGCTCTAACAGTGCCATGAAAAAGAATTAGAACGCTAAATTATGATAAATACTATCAGAAATAGAAAGGTAGCACTCTCCATTTTCCTTTTGAATAAGAAAGGGCAGGTGCCGGAAACTTAAAGGCGTTCAAGAACGTAAACAATACCCTGACCGCTTTCTTGTTGGTTTTGATCTGGCTCCAGTCAATGTCTGGAGAGAGATACCACTGCCTGGCCCTTGCAATATCTCGTCTGTCGAAAATGACCGCACCTGCTGCGTTGGTGGCAATATTATCTCTACCCCCAAATAAGCCTTCGGCGCCGTATCCAACCGATACGGCAAGCCAGGCAGGTAGGTGGGCGTCTTTAAAAAAGGGTGCCAGTCGGATGCTGGCCCAATAGGTTTGCCCGTTATAATCTTTTAACATGCGCTCGCTCCAGCCCGTACCAAACAATTGATCGCTTCGCTGATCGAGGGTATGATCTAAGTAGTTTTTTCGGTGAAACGAAAATTTTAGATGTATGCGCTGTTCATCCCATGCAAGCTCTTGTGCTATGTAAGCCCCACTGCCAAGCAGGTTGGTGCCGAAGTCGCCCCAGCTCCAGCCCCAGTCTGCGCTGTATCCATCCAAAATCTCGATGGCAGTTTGATAGACCGCACCACTGAGACCGCCAATCCAGATTCTAGATCTTCTGTTCATTCCCGCCCATTTCCAAAGCGCTGCGCTGGCGCTGCTTTGAATGTAGGCACTGTACAAGTGCCCGGTCTTATCGACCTGTTTCCATTCGTGCATGTCGTTAAATGTATGAAAGGAAGAGCGAGGGTAGTGCAGGTACCAAGAGCGATACAAGGCCACCATGGTGCCTCCGTAGCCTGCAACGTTGGCCGCGGCAACAAGGGTTTGTCGCGATCGAAAGGTCTTTTGCTGTAGCAAGCTGTCTTGCGCGACAAGCGGGCAACTTATAAAAAGAGATAATAAAAGGGCTAATACAGGGCGCTGCATCTTCTACAAAGCTACAAGTAAGCCACTATCCAAAGAGCGTATAAAATTGGTAACTTTCCGGCCTGAAAAAATCCTTTCCTGATGAATGAGGCTATCGTAATACGGGTCAACACTTGGCTGGATGGTGCCATCGATCAAGCGTCCAAAGAAGAGATCAATCGATTGCAGCAGCAAGATCCGCAAGAACTGGCCGATGCTTTTTATCGTGACCTAGAATTTGGAACCGGCGGTCTGCGCGGTCTGATGGGGGTGGGCACCAACCGAATGAACAAATACACGGTTGGGATGGCCACTCAAGGGTTCTCTAATTATTTAAAGTCCTGTTTTCCCGAAGGGGTATCGGTTGCCATCGCTCACGACAGCCGCAACAACAGCCGTTTCTTTGCGCAGACCACTGCCAATGTATTTGCCGCCAATGGCATCAGGGTCTTTTTATTCGAAGATCTGCGGCCTACGCCCGAACTCTCTTTTGCCATCCGTACGCTGGGATGCAAGGGAGGGGTGGTATGTACCGCTTCGCACAACCCAAAAGAATACAACGGATACAAGGCTTATTGGGATGATGGCTCTCAGTTGGTTTCACCCCACGATAAGAATGTGATCGCCGAGGTGGCCAAGATTCAATCTGTGGATGAGGTGCGTTGGTCTGGTGGGGAACATCTTATTACTCCGCTTTCGGCCGAGATGGACCAGCAGTACATAGAGATGGTGGCCGGTCTTAGCATCTACCCCGATGTGATCCGCGCGCAAAAAGATCTCAAGATCGTTTACACACCGATCCATGGCACGGGCATCAAGTTGGTGCCTGCCGTATTGCGTCGCTTTGGGTTTGAGCAAATACACATCGTAGAAGAGCAGGCCACACCAGATGGAAATTTTCCAACGGTGGCCTATCCCAATCCCGAAGAGAGCGAGGCCATGGACTATGGGCTTCGTCTGGCCGCAAAGCTTGATGCAGATATCTTGTGTGGTACCGATCCGGATGCCGACCGGTTGGCGATCGGTGTAAAGGATGATAAGGGTAATTGGGTGCTCATGAATGGTAACCAGACAGCGGTGCTCGCTTTTAATTATATGCTCGAAGCGCGCAAAGCCAAGGGGATCGCAGGCCCCAACGACATGGTAGTGACCACGATCGTTACCACGCCCATGATCGACGCGATCGCTCGACACTACGGCGTTAACTGCTATCGTGTGCTAACGGGCTTTAAGTGGATCGCGGACCTCATACGTCAAAAGGAAGAAAAGGAAAACTACATTATAGGAGGCGAGGAGAGTTTTGGGTTGATGATCGGCGACCAGGTTCGCGACAAGGATGGTGTAAGTGCTGTGGCCTTGCTTTGCGAGATGGCTGCCTACGAAAAGCAAAAGGGCCGCTCACTCTACCAAAAGATGATCGATCTATATGTGCAGTTTGGTTGTTACCAAGAGCGTCTGCTCTCCATTACTAAAAAAGGCATGGACGGTCAGCAACAAATTGCCGATATGATGAATCGATTTAGGCTAGATCCTCCCGTTCTGATAAATGGTGCCCAAGTTGTTGCATTGCTCGACTTTGAATCGGGTGTACAAAAAGATCTGGTAAGTGGCATTACCACTGCCATCGAACTGCCTTGCTCGAATGTCTTACAATTTGTACTGAGCGATGGCAGTATCATAGCGGCCCGACCCAGTGGCACCGAGCCTAAGATCAAATTCTATTTTAGCGTTTATGCACCATTGGCATCCTCGACCGCATACGAACAAGTAGCTGCAGCATTAGAAGCCCGCATCAATGGCATCGTGGCCGATATGAAATTATGAGACCAACCGTCGATACCTATCGTCACCAGGGACTTCGAAAGAAACTGGTCGACATACTCCGTACAAAAGGCATTACCGATGAATCGGTGCTCAAGGCAATAGGAGAAGTGCCTCGCCATTTTTTTCTGGATTCTGCATTCGATGAGATCGCGTACGAAGACAGGGCTTTTCCAATCGGTCAGGGGCAAACCATCTCGCATCCTTATACTGTGGCCTATCAATCTCAGTTGCTTGCCGCGAGTCGCTTCGATAAAGTGCTAGAAGTAGGAACGGGTAGCGCCTATCAGGCTGTTGTGCTGGCGCGCATGGGCGCTACGGTCTACACGATCGAAAGGCAAAAGGCATTGTTCGACATCAACAGAAATATTGACTGGTTGCAAGAACAACCCGGCATTAAATTCTTTTATGGTGATGGCTTTGCCGGCTTACCCACTTATGCGCCTTTTGACCGGATCCTGATCACGGCTGCAGCACCGGCGGTTCCGGATCGTCTACTCGATCAGTTGCGTCCGGGCGGTTGGATGGTCGTGCCGGTAGGAGAGGGTGAGGTGCAGCAAATGAAGAAGATCACTCGTCTCGAGAGGGGAGGTTTTGCGGAGGAGATCTACGATAGCTTCTCTTTTGTGCCCATGCTTAGCGGCAAGAAAGCCGATTGATTATCATTCCTATCTTTGAGCAACAAACTCCTGTCATGCGTCTTGTACCATTTCTTATCAGTGCGACCATTACCGTTGGATTAGTGGTGGTGCTCGATAAACCCCTGGGTAAGGTTCCTCCGCTTGGAAAGTTCTTTAGTCCGCAGATCGGCTTTTGGCAAAATGCTGAGCCCTTCGATGCCATACCCAATGAAAATCTATCGTTCTCCTCTCTGAAGGGCAACACCGATGTTTATTTTGACGACCGGTTAGTGCCTCACGTTTTTGCGGAGTACGAAGAGGATCTCTACTTTGTTCAAGGCTATCTGCACGCGCGTTACAGACTTTTTCAGATCGATCTGCAAACGCGAGCGGCCGCTGGCAGAGCTAGTGAGCTGGCCGGTCCAAAGGCGATCAACTTCGATAAGGAGCAACGTCGTCTGGGTATGGTCTATGCCGCTGAGAATGCCTTGCGTGAAATCGAAAAGGATCCTTTATCTCGCTCTATTTTCGATGCCTATACGGCGGGAATCAATGCTTACATCGATCAATTGACCGAGGCGCAGCTTCCTATCGAGTACAAACTCATGCAAGTTAGGCCCGAGCGCTGGAGTAATATTCGTTCTGCCCTCTTACTTAAGATGATGGCCAAGATGCTTTCGTCCGGTACCGAAAATGATCTATCGGGCACCAATGCCAAGTCCATTTTTCTTCCCGATCAATTGAAGCGACTTTATCCGCAGGTTCCCGATTCACTGCTTCCTATCGTTCCTGCGGCAACGGCATTTGCTAAGCCAGCGATCGTTCCGGTTGTGCCACCAACGGCTGATTCGCTTTACTTCAGTCATCGCGATACGGTCGAAGCGCATTCTCATTATCAACCCGATCCCAATAATGGCAGCAACAACTGGGTCGTTGCGGGTAGCAAAACCAAAAGTGGCGCTCCCATCTTGGCCAATGACCCACATCTCGAATTGTCGCTTCCTTCTATCTGGTACGAGATTCAATTGACAACGCCCACCAGTAATGTATACGGTGTCTCTTTGCCAGGTTCACCCATGGTAGTGATCGGTTTTAACGATAGCATTGCCTGGGGAGTGACCAACTCGCAGCGCGATGTAAAAGATTATTACGAGATACGTTTTAAAGATGATAGCAGAAAAGAGTATTGGTACAATGGCAAGTGGGAGCCTACTCGTTTGCGTGTCGAGGAGATCAGGGTCAAAGACAGTGCCTCGGTTTACGATACCGTTGCCTATACGGTCTTTGGTCCTGTCATGTTCGACCAGGGATTTTCCAATGGGTATTCAAAAAAAATGAACTTGGCTGTTCGTTGGGCAGCTCATGATCCGAGCAATGAGGGGATGACGTTTTATAAGTTGAACAGAGCCCGTAATTATGCCGATTACGAGGAAGCTATCCGAACGTTTCAATGCCCTGGACAAAATTTTGTCTTTGCCTCCAAGTCGGGTGATATCGCCATTTGGCAGCAAGGGCGTTTTCCGGCCCGCTGGCCCGGGCAAGGATTGTATGTGATGCCTGGTTGGGATAGTAGCTATGCCTGGCAAGGGTTTATTCCGCAGATGGAAAATCCACATAGCGTTAATCCTGAAAGAGGGTTTTTGCAAAGTGCTAACCAACGAGCCGCCGACAGTACGTATCCCTATTTTATTCCCGGAGCCTATATTACAGCAAGAGGTATACGGATCGATAAGCAGCTGTCTGCCATGACGCAGATTACACCAGAAGACATGATGGCCTTGCACCAGGATTATTTTAATACCTCTGCCGAAGACCTGAGACCCATCTTGCTTAAGAATTTACGTGCCGATCAACTGACCACATCCGAAAAGAAATATCTGGATCAATTCGCCTCTTGGAATCTGCTCGCTTCGCCAGGCAGTGTTGGGCAAACCGTGTTTCAATGTTTTTGGGATAGTGTACAATCTGCTATCTGGAAAGATGAACTTACCCAGACCGATCCTTCCGCTACCTGGCCCACCGAGCAGGCAACGCTCGAGTTGCTGGCCAAAGACACGTTATTGGCTTTTGCAGATGATGTTCGTACTCCGGCCATTGAGACGCTTCCGGAAATAATCACCTTGGCCTTTAAACGGGCCTGCGGTTTGCTCGATCAAAGAGCGGCCGAACAAAAGCTGGAGTGGTCTAAATTCATGAACCCATCGGTTTATCATTTACTCAAAGACGCGTTGCCGGCCTTTGCCAAAAAGGGATTGAAGGTGGGGGGCTATGGCAACATTGTAAATGCCATCAAGCATAGTCACGGACCCAGTTGGCGTATGATCGTACACCTGACAAATAAGACGGAGGCCTGGGGTGTGTACCCCGGTGGGCAAAGCGGTAATCCGGGCAGTCGCTTCTATGATGACTATATTTCTGTTTGGGAGAAAGGTGCTTATCACTCGCTATGGCTAATGCGGTCCGATGAGAAAACTGATGCTCGCATAAAAGGGGTCCTTAATTTTAAAAAATCGTAAAATCTCTGCTCATGAAATTTATCATCGCGCTGTTGATAACCTTTGTTGCGGGTCTGGGTTTGGGAACTACGGCCTATGTACCCTGGTGGGGATTTGTCGTAGCCTCCGCACTCGTAGGTGCTACCGTGCACCAGTCGGCGACCAAGGCCTTTTCTTCTGGTTTCTTGGGTATGTTCATTGCCTGGGGAGGCCTGGCTTGGTGGATCGATTGGCAAAATCAAAGTTTGCTTTCTCAAAAAATCGCCCAGATACTTCCGTTGGGCGGATCGGCTGCCGCCTTGCTTTTTATTACGGGTATTCTTGGTGGGTTACTATCGGGTGTTGCTGCCTTGTGCGGCCATTATGCTAGAGCTACTGGACAAAAATCATAACCCAGCGGTAGTATATGTTATCAATTGTGAGGATTGTTGCTCTTGCGTTCTTCTTTTTCTCAGGTGTTGCAAAGGCTGTTTCTGTAAAAGGGCTTGTATCGGATGGAGATGGTAAACCGTTACCCTACGCTTCTGTTTTGGTGGTGGGTACGAATAAAGGGGCCATTGCCAATAGCCAGGGTCGCTATGAGTTGAACCTTTCTCCCGGTAAGTATACGCTGCTTTGTCAGTACGTTGGTTATGCGCAACAAAAATCTTCTGTTACGGTACAACAAGAAGATGTCGAGGTCAATTTTATATTACAGCGGCAAGAACTGGTGATGCCAGATGTGGTGCTGACCA
>Ga0208598_1000131_pt1 | contig 25895 bp, 25 predicted proteins | sample LakMenEpi22Jun12_FD_150726 | JGI IMG/M metagenome (GOLD analysis project Ga0208598, IMG submission 150726) | Freshwater microbial communities from Lake Mendota, WI - 22JUN2012 deep hole epilimnion (SPAdes) | ecosystem: Environmental > Aquatic > Freshwater > Lake > Epilimnion/Euphotic zone ... | reverse complement strand
GCTTTTGCTCATTTTCTCGACCTCGGTTCCGCAGATATACTTTCCATTTTCCAGCTCAAATTGAGCGGAGGAATACTCGGGTCTCCAAGCCTTAAAAGCTTCTAAATCAAGTTCTGTTCCATCTACGATGTTAACGTCTACATGTATAGCATCACAATCATAATTGTCTTTTAATCCATAGCTTACGAATGTATTCGTATTTCTTTTACGAAAAACGAACCGAGAAGAGCCCTGTATCATCCCCTGGTTGAGCAATCGCTTAAAGGGCTCGTCGTAGCCGATTAGCCCCAGGTCAAAAAGCGCCTTGGTCCACATGCGGCTGTAGAGCAAGTGCCCTACGGCATGCTCGGTACCACCTATATACAGATCTACCTGATTCCAGTAATCGGACTGCCGGCGGCTGCAAAACTCAGTCGCATTGTGCGGATCCATAAAGCGCAAAAAATACCAAGACGATCCGGCGTATCCGGGCATGGTATTGGTCTCGAGTTCTCGGCTCACCCAATCGGGAATATTGGCCAGGGGACCCTGTGCGTCGGGGCCGGGCTGGTAGCTATCCACTTTGGGCAGCTCCAGGGGCAGGTCAGTTTCGGGGAGGGGCTCGGCGGTTTCTTGGTTCCACCGGATCGGGAAGGGCTCGCCCCAATAACGCTGTCGGCTAAAGGCGGCATCACGCATCTTATAATTGGTCTTGCGCGTGCCGATCCCTTTTTCTTCAACGGCCCGAATGGCCACCTCGATGGCATCGGCCATGGGCAGTCCGGTCAAAAATCCTGAATTGACCAACAAGGCGTCTTTGGTGGTGATGGCTTCTTCGCCTGTATAGCGCTCTCCTATTATATTGGTGATGGGAATCGAAAAATGGTTGGCAAACTTATGATCGCGCTCATCGCCGCACGGCACGCCCATAATGGCGCCGGTTCCATAACCCGCCAGCACATACTCACTGATCCAGATGGGAACCATGCGGTCTGCATCGAAGGGGTGTTGCACATACGAACCGGTAAAGACGCCGCTGATCTTCTTTTCGGCCATGCGGTCTCTTTCGCTGCGACTCTTAACCCAGGCAATGTAATCGGCCACCGCTTGCGATTGCTCGGGAGTTGCCAATTGCAAAGCCCACTCATGCTCGGGGGCCATCACCATAAAATCAACTCCAAAAATGGTATCGGGCCGGGTGGTGTACACGCGAATCTTTTTTCCGGACAAAGACGGGTTATGCGTTGCGATGAGAAAGTCTACCTCTGCCCCACTCGATTTACCGATCCAGTTGGTCTGCATTTCTTTCATCGAATCGCTGAACTCCACGCGGGTGAGTCCTTCGAGCAACCGATCGGCATAAGCGGTAATGCGCAAATACCACTGACGCAATTTTTTCTTTTCTACCGGATGGCCACCACGTTCACTTACTCCATTGACCACTTCATCATTGGCCAACACGGTTCCAAGTGCAGGGCACCAGTTTACTTCTCCAACACCACAATAGGCCAGGCGATACTGCATCAACACAGCCTGTTGCTGTTTGGTATCATACTGCTTCCAATCGGCTGCGCTAAATGAAATAGCACTGTCTCCGGGACAAGGATGATGTTTGTTCCCTTCGGTTTCGAAAGCGGATATTAGGTTGTTAATGGGCTCTGCCTTGTCAGTGATCTTATTATAAAAAGAATGAAAGAGTTGTAAAAAGATCCATTGGGTCCATTTGTAATAAGAGGGATCGCTGGTGCGCACCTCTCTTTCCCAATCGTAACAGAACCCGATATTATCAAGCTGTGATTTAAAAGTGGCTATGTTTTGCTCGGTGGTAACGGCCGGATGCTGGCCCGTGTCGAGGGCATATTGCTCGGCGGGCAAGCCAAAGCTATCAAAGCCCATTGGGTGAAGTACGTTAAATCCCTTTAACTTTTTATAGCGACTGTAAATATCGGAGGCTATGTAGCCGAGTGGATGCCCCACGTGCAAACCGGCTCCGCTGGGGTAAGGGAACATGTCGAGCACATAGCATTTGGGGCGCGTCCGATCGTCGCTAACGCGATAGACCCGATGCTCTTTCCAAAGCTGTTGCCATTTTTTTTCTATCCTCCTAAAATCGTATTCCATGGGGCACCAAAAATACGGTTTGTAGCGTTAAACTTTTATATTTGCGAGAGCACTAAGCCCATCAAACACAACTTCATGTCGCAAGCCGGAAAAGCATCCATTAAAAGAGGTAAGCCATCTTACTTTATGTCTATTTTGGGGGTGACCCTGGTGCTGTTGCTGCTGGGCATTATTGGCTGGCTGGTGCTCAATGCAACGAAATTGGGCGACTATTTTAAAGAAAGTGTCGAAGTACGCGCCGAGCTGCGCGGCGATCTGAACCCGACCGACAGTGCAGCCCTTTACAACTACATTGCTTCTCAGCCCTTCGTTAAGTCGATACAGTTCGTAAATAAAGAAAAAGCCAAAGAGATCTTTTTGGCCGATGGCAATAATTCGTGGGATGGTGTACTCGATGCCAATCCGCTGCCCAACAGTATCAATTTTAAAATGAAGCAGGAGTACATGAATGCCGACTCACTGGTCAAAATTCAGCAGCTGCTGCTCAAGCAAACCTACATCAGCGAAGTGGCCTATCCAAAGGCACTGGTCGATAACCTCAATAAGAACATTCGTAAGATCAGTGCCATTTTGCTGGGCATTGCCCTGCTCTTATCGGCGGTGGTGATCGTGCTGATCGACAATACCATTCGACTGGCCATGTTCAGTAATCGTTTTTTGATCAAGACCATGCAAATGGTGGGAGCCACCCGCTGGTTCATTGCCTGGCCTATCAACAAGCGCGCGATCATCAATGGCGCCGTGAGCGGAGTTATTGCCGTGGTGGCGGTCTTCGCATTTATCATGCTGGCAGAAAGTGTATTGCCCGAGCTAAAGGCCATTCACGATACCACCAGTTTGCTGCTGCTGTTTTCGGGATTGATCTTATTGGGCATTGGCATAACGCTTTTCAGTACCCACCGTAGCGTTATCAAATACCTTAAAATGAAGCTCGACGACCTGTACTAATAACACTACTTTTTTCGTCAGACAACTTACAACTATGAGTAACAAAACCCAATCGCTGTTCGAAAAGAAAAATCTAATCTGGATGCTGGCCGGTTTGGCCTTGATCGCAGTGGGTATGTTTTTGATGTCTGGCGGACAAAGCAATACCGATCCTGCTGTCTTTAACCGCGACGCGGTGTACAGTAGCACCCGCATAACAGTGGCTCCCTTGCTGATCCTGGCCGGACTGATCATTGAGGTCATTGCTATCTTTAAGAAATAAGCATGTCCTTACTTGAAGCCATCCTGGTTGCCATCGTAGAGGGGCTCACCGAGTTTTTGCCTATCTCCTCTACCGGCCACATGATCATTACTGAAAAATTGCTGGGCGTTCCCGATACGGAATTCACAAAGCTCTTTACCGTAGGTATTCAGCTGGGCGCTATTATGGCGGTGGTAGTATTGTACTGGAAAAAATTCATGGCCCCTCTTCGCAACACATCACAGGGCATTCAATTCTATTTGAAGCTGGTCGTTGCCGTTACTCCTGCGCTGGGGCTGGGTTTTTTATTATCTGACTATATCGATTCACTGTTAGAAAGCACGCTCACTGTTGCCGTGTCGATGATCGTGGGCGGCATCGTGTTGCTTTTTATTGATCGTCTATTTACTAAAGAGGCAATTCAAGAAGAAGAGCAAATTGATTTTTGGAGAGCCTTTAAGATCGGCTGCTGGCAATGTATTGCCATGATTCCCGGTGTAAGCCGTAGTGCATCGAGCATTATTGGCGGTATGCAACAGCAGCTGAGTCGCAAGCTGGCCGCTGAGTTCTCTTTTTTTCTGGCCGTACCGACCATGGCCGCTGCTACCGGCTATAAGTTATTGAAGGGATACAAGCAGATCACGCCGGCCGACTTGCAGCTCTTTGCCATCGGCAATATCGTGGCCTTTGTGGTGGCGCTGCTGGCTATCCGTTTCTTTATTCAGTTTTTACAACGCAACGGATTCAAGGTGTTTGCCTATTACCGCATAGCAGCGGGCACGTTGCTCTTGGCCTTGCTGTTCTCGGGATATCTGAAGGCATAATTACTTATATTTATCAAAACCAACCAATGCAAACCGCTCCCAAAAAAGTGGTAAATGCCTGGGCCATGTACGACTGGGCCAATTCAGCCTACAACCTGGTCATTACCTCCACCATTTTTCCGGCCTACTTCGAGGCTATTGCCGTAGACAACCGACAGGTCTCTAAAACGGCCGTGACCTTCTTAGGCAGAACATTCGAAAATTCTGCCCTCTATAATTATACGATCGCTGTAGCACTGCTGATCGTGGCTTGTCTTTCTCCGCTGCTCTCGGCCATTGCCGATTTTAAAGGCAATAAAAAATCATTTATGCGATTCTTTTTAACGCTGGGCAGTTTGGGGTGCAGTGGTCTTTTCTTTTTCGAAAGACATACGCTGGGCTGGGGATTGTTTTGCATGATACTGGCTTGCGTGGGCTTTTGGGCCAGTTGGGTCTATTACAATTCATACCTGCCTGAAATTGCCGCTCCCGAAGATCGAGACCGCATCAGTGCCCGCGGCTATGCTTATGGATATGTGGGGTCGGTATTGTTGCAATTGATCTGTTTTGTATTTGTATTTATGCCTTCTATCGTGGGCGGGAACGATGATACCACCATTCAATTCCGGATCTGCTTTTTACTGGTGGGTTTATGGTGGCTGGGTTTTGGAACCTATTCTCTTAACCGCATGCCGGGTCGTGCGGTGGCAGCATCCGAACCCTTGCAACAGCAACTGCTGCTAAAAGGATATAACGAGCTGCGAGCTGTTTGGCATCAACTTAAACAACAACACAAACTGCGTCGCTTTCTGTCTGCGTTTTTTTGCTACAACATGGGTGTACAAACCGTGATGCTAGTGGCTGCAATCTATGGAAAAAGCGAACTGGAGATTCCCACTACCAATCTGATCGGGGCTATTTTAATTATACAACTGATTGCCATACCCGGCGCTTTTACCATTGCCAAGGTTTCTGCGAAACTGGGCAATCTACGCACGCTGCAGATACTGGTGGCCTGTTGGTGTGTGGGTTGTGTGATCGGTTACAACTTGCCGGTCGGAGGCATCAATGAATTTTACGGACTAGCTGCCTTCGTTGGGTTTATGATGGGTGGCATACAATCGTTGAGTCGATCTACGTATTCTAAACTAATGCCTGCCACCAAAGACACGGCGTCTTATTTTAGTTTTTACGATGTAACAGAAAAGATCGCAACCGTTATCGGCATGTTTGGCTTTGGTTATATCACCGAGCTCACAGGATCACAGCGAAGCTCGGTACTGGCGCTGATGGTCTTTTTTGTACTGGGCTTTTTTCTATTGATCTTTACAAGAGCCGAAAAAACTGAGCAACATGCGCTTGTATAGTATCAACACTGGTTATTTTAAATTAGATGGGGGCGCCATGTTCGGCGTAGTCCCCAAAAGTATTTGGAATAAGATCAATCCGGCCGATGAAAACAACTTATGCTCGTGGGCGCTTCGTTGCTTGCTGATAGAAGATGAAGATCGGCTAATCTTGGTCGATACAGGCCTCGGTACAAAACAAGATGCCAAATTTTTTGGTCACTACGGATTGCATGGCAGCGATACGCTCGATAACTCGCTGGCAACACATGGCTTTCATCGCCACGAGATTACTGATGTGATCTTAACGCACTTACACTTCGATCATTGCGGAGGTACCATCACTAAAGAAGGCGACCGGTTGGTGGCGGCCTTTCCTAACGCTCGCGTCTGGAGCAATCCCGAACATTGGAACTGGGCCATTCAACCCAACGATAGAGAGAAGGCTTCTTTTCTAAAAGAAAATATTCTGCCCATCAAAGAGTTGGGTCAGCTATGCATGATTGATGTACCGGATGAGGTACCTGGAAAAAATGAACGCCCGTCTGCATTGGGCTCTACCTTTTTTGCCAACAATATCGACATCCGCTTTGCCAACGGCCATACCCGTGCCATGATGCTGCCCCAGATCCGTTATCGCGGGCACACGATCGTCTTTATGGCCGATCTGCTCCCATCGGCCGGTCATATTCCATTGCCCTATGTAATGGCATACGACATGTTTCCATTGACTAGCCTGCAAGAAAAAAGAATATTTTTAGAAGAAGCGGTCACCAACAACTACATACTTTTCTTCGAACACGATCGCGAACATGAATGTTGTACGCTTCAACGTACCGAAAAAGGGATTCGCCCCGACCGGCTTTTTGCGCTGGCAGAATTAGACTAGTGGGGCTATCGCAACGTCACCAACGAACTAAGCGGATAGCGAATGTTGGCATAGCTCATCATATCGACTTTTACCTTACCCACTACGATAGGACTTTCGATACGAACGGGAATATGATTTTGATCGTCGGTAACCCACACCGTCATCTTCTCACCGCCCTCAAAGATGGTTCCCTTTACAAGAAGGGGCTTAAACTTAATGGTGCGAAACGTACCGTACCTTGTCTTGATGATTTCCTTACCAAGATAGCGGATGTATAGATTAAACACTTCATAATCGAGAAACATCGAAAACGGGATCTTATCGTTGATCTTAACATTGGTAAAATTGATGTTGCGCGCATAATAAATGGCACTTAACACATCTTGCACACAGGCCGGCACTTTATATTCCCCTTTTGTAGTGGTAGCGATGTTGGTGCTCTTGTTAAACTCGTAGCGCTGGTTGATCTTATATCCGCCCTCGTCCACATTTCTTACAAAACGAAGTGGCTGCAATGTAGCCGTATCGATATAGCTTTCGTAGCGATCACGTACCCGATAGACCCAATCGTAAGAGGGATGGGTGGTACCGGTTCCTACCACATGATACACGGGCTTACCATTGATCTTTTCTTGCTGGGTGCTAAAGACCGCCGTACCGGCATTTATATACAGCCCCACTACAGTATAGTACACAACGTAGGTGATCCGCTCTTCGGCCTTAAAAGAGGTGTTGCTGATTCCGCAAAATGTATCAGCGGTCGTAAGATGTTGGGTGGGCCCTCCCAAAAAACCAGAGAGCACCATCAGTAAAGGCAATAACCAGCTAAACAACTTCATCCTTAAGATTAAAAAAATTACGAATTCGGCTTATCAATAACGCACCGGTCAGAGCGGGTAGTATCAGATTGATTATCCAAATAAGCAAAGCCGCCAGTACGATTCCCGAAGAAGTAGCCCCGAACCAACCTGCGATCCACAAGCCCACCGCACCGCGTAAGCCCAACTCGGGAATGGCAAAGGTAGGCACCAGTGCCAAGACCAGAAAGGTAAGTGATACGGTAACGAACAAAGGAATGCCTTGCAGCGGCACCTGAAAAAGTTGATAGACCAAATAGTACTGCATTAAAAAAATAAGATAGCGTAGTAGCGATAAAGACAACAGGGTTCGTAAGATGGCTGCATCGCAACTATCGAGCGCCTGTAACCACTTTTTAAAACGATCGGCCCACACCGAAGACGGATTAATTACTTTTTTTTGCAACCAGCTATTGGCATGGCTACTATTAAAATAAAGCAGCAGCATCAATACCAGCACCACAACAGTGGCCAACGCAGCGATCGACCAGCTCTGCGCAGCCCACTCAAAGCGAGATAGCAAAAAAGGGCGAGCCAGTATCAATCCCGCCAAACCCATCCCCACGGTCACGATCAGTTGGCTAAAACTAGATACCACCGTTACCGATACGGCCGCTACCCGGTGAACGGGATCAAGGTAGAGCACACGACCCAGATACTCCCCCACGCGGTTGGGTAAACTGACCGAAAACGATACGCCCGACAAAACCGCTTTGAACGATGTAAAAAGCGAAACGGATTGCAAGGGGGCAATGGCCAACTTCCACTTGAGCGATTCAGTTAGCCAATTAAGTAGCATGAGCAAAAAAAGAAGGGGAAGAAAAAAGAGGCCCTTGGTTCGCAAGGCCTCGCCGAGCTCGGTGGCAAGGAGAGAAAAATTGACCTGCTTTTTTAGCTGTAGCCAAATGATCCAGCACAGTAGCACCATTAACAGGGGGCCTGTCAGGTAGCGAATAAAGATTTTGCTGGATCGCGAGAGCTTCATTAATCTTGTAAAAATACAAGGCAGGTTGCAAAAGGCTTCTAAAATAATTCTGGGGATCGATCCGGGCACGGTGATTATGGGTTATGGACTTATCAAGATCGTTGATGGTCGCCCTACCCTGCTCGATCTGGGAGTATTGAAACCGGGTAAGATAAAAGACAATCACAAACGGCTACAGCTGATCTTTAATACGGTAAGCGGCCTCATTACACAGTTTGCCCCAACGGATTTTGCGATCGAGGCACCGTTCTTTGGAAAGAACGTACAAAGCATGCTCAAATTGGGACGAGCCCAGGGCGTAGCCATTGCAGCGGCCATGCGCCACGGACTGGAAGTGACCGAGTACTCACCCAAAAAAGTAAAACAAGGGGTTACGGGCAATGGTAACGCCAGTAAGGAGCAGGTCATGAAGATGCTGCAAACGATCTTACAATTTAAGGATAGCCCAAAGTACTTTGATGCTACCGATGCGGTGGGCGTAGCGGTCTGCCATTTTTATCAACACTACAAGAGAATTCCAGCTGCAACGGTCACCCCGACCGCAGCCAAAAGCAAACCCGCTAAAAAAAGCGCCAAGAAAAAAAATGATTGGGCCGATTTTATTCAAAAAAATCCGCAGCGCATCAGCAAAAAATAAAAAGCGCGTTACACTACAGGTGGGCCACGATACGAGCCTGCACCGAGTGAAGTTGCTCCTCACTGGCTTTTTGCTTACCGGGTTGAGCAAAGTTCAGGTCATTAGAAGTATTGATCGGAATCAAATGCATATGCGCATGCGGCACCTCGAGTCCGATCACTGAGATACCACAACGATTGCAGGGAAATGATTTTTCAATGGCCTTGGCGATGGGTTGCGCGAATACCAGCATCGATGCAAGATAATTTTCAGGCAGGTCGAATAACTTATCGACCTCTATTTTAGGAACCACCAGCACATGCCCTTCGCGAAGCGGAAACACATCCAGAAAGGCAAGGAATAGATCATTCTCAGCGATCTTATAACAAGTAAGTTCTCCGGCTATGATCTTAGAAAAAATCGTCATGGCTATAGGTCGGTTATTTTTATCATGCACTAATGGCATCGATCCTGAAATTCAAAACACCGGCAGGGGCCTGCACCTCGGCCGTCTCTCCTACCTTTTTTCCTAAGATGCCCTTACCGATGGGAGAGGTAACGGATATTTTTCCTGATTTGAGGTCGGCTTCTTTTTCGCTGACCACTTTATAAACGACCTGCTTATTGGTCTTGAGATTCGTAAGGGTTACTTGTGTTAAGATAGAAACCTTGCTGGTATCGATCGAAGAAGCATCAAGCACCCGCACATTAGCCAAAGCCCCTTCGAGTGCGGCAATACGGGCTTCTAATATACCCTGGGCCTCTTTGGCAGCATCGTATTCGGCATTTTCTTTTAAGTCTCCTTTTTCTCGGGCCTCGGCAATGGCACGGCTGGCAGCAGGACGATCGACCCCCTTCATTCGCTGCAACTCGGCCTTCATTTGTTCTAAGGTCTCTTGGGTTACATACTGAATCGTACTCATATAGGACGGTTTAACTCACAAAAAAAGAGCAACGCCTCAGCGAAACCGAAGCGTTGCAGTATTTAAGGGCAAATATACAAAAAATCGAATAGGTGATACGTCGCTAGCCGAGGGGGCCTTCTTTCAATTTATCGAGTAGTACCTTACTCATGCGCTCGAAAGATTCGCGACTATAACCGGCAATATGCGGGGTCAGTACCACATCGGGGCGCTGCATAAGGCGTTGTAATAATTGATTTTCATCGGGTTGATAACTAGTGAGGTTTTCGTTGGGCAAAACATCCAAGGCGGCCCCGGAGAGTTTTCTCTGCTCGAGTGCCAAAAGCATAGCCCGCAGATCGATCACTTCTCCCCTTGCAGTATTGATGAGTATGGGAGCTTGTCGAAGTGAATTGAAAAAATCCTCACCCGCCAGTCCCTTTGTAGTGGCATCGAGCGGAACATGAAAACTAATGACACTGCACTGTGCGGCAATATCAGCCAGTGATGCCTCTTGTATATATCCAGAAGCAAACCCTGATTTGTGAATGTCGTGTGCCAGCACCTTTACATTAAATGGAGCGAGCAAGCGGGCAAACTCACTTCCGGTATTTCCATAACCGATAACCCCTATGCACTGACCGCTCAGCTCCGTACCTCGATTCTCTTTTCTATTCCAGATCCCTTTTTGTATTTCGCCATACGACCAATTGATTCGATGCAATACCGATAACAACATGCCAAGCGCGTGTTCGGCAACAGCCAATCTATTGCCTTCGGGACTACTGAAACACCAGACCCCTTTTGCAGCGGCCGCTGCGGTGTCGATTAACTCCATTCCACTACCGAGTCTACCGATCCATTTTAGTTTTTTTGCTTTTTGCAAAAGTGACGCATCGACTGCGATGCGGGTCGTAACGATCAGCCCAACGGCATCTTCAATTGAAGCATCGAGTTCGCTTCGAACAATAGCGGGCGCATCTACCACGGTATAGCCCATGGCACGAAGACCTGCTGCCAGCAACGGGTGCGCTATGCCGGTAACGATCACTTTTCCTGTATGGTCAATAGTAGACAACAGAATGCAAAATTAGGTATTGGCGGTGGCAAGCATCCGAAAACTCAATTCGCCGAACTGTTCAACGCTAAGTTGCTCGGCTCGCTTGTTGAAGAGGGGGTCCTTTAGCACGCTTGCATCAAAGAGTGGCTTTAGTGCATTGCGAAGGGTCTTTCTTCTTTGTCCAAAGGCCGTTTTGACCAAAAGGGTAAAATCAGCCTGGCTGCGCATGGCAGGAATTTCCTTACGAGGCGTTAAGCGAATGACCCCGCTCATCACCTTGGGCGGGGGATCGAAACAACCGGGAGAGACGTCAAAGAGATAATCCACGGTAAAAAAGGCCTGTATTAGTACCGATAAGACCCCATAGGTCTTTGAGCCGGGTGCGGCAGCGGCACGTTGGGCCACTTCTTTTTGAAACATACCTACTATGGTCTCGATCTGTTCACGCCACTCCAGAAGAGTAAACAAGATCTGACTAGAAATATTGTACGGAAAATTGCCCACCACGGTAAAAGAAGAGGCAAAGGGAACTTGCATCGCTAAAAAATCTTGATGCAACAAACGGCCTTGCAAGGATGGGTAGTGCTGCAGCAGATAATCCACCTTTTCTTTGTCGAGCTCGACCGCCTTAAACTGGACCCCTGACAAATCAATAAGATAACGGGTAAGGGCGCCGCCGCCCGGCCCCACTTCGAGTAGCTGTGTAAAGGGGGTTTGCTGCAAAGCCTGCAAGATCTTGCGAATAATGTTCTCGTCTCGCAAAAAATGTTGACCCAGCGATTTCTTAAGCCTGTACATCTTTACAAATGTACTCGTATTGACGACGCGATATTTCGCTAATTTTACAGTAATATACAACCATGAATACTCCCAAGCCCATCATTGGTATCTCTTGTGGCGACCTGAACGGTATTGGCATTGAGCTTATCATCAAGACCTTCTCCGATACGCGTCTGCTCGATCATTGCACCCCGGTTATTTTTGCCTCAAATAAGGCCATCAACTTTTATCGCAAGACCATACCAGACTGCAATTTCAACTACGCCAGTACAAAAGAACTGAACCGGATCAACCCTAAACAGATCAATCTCTTTAACTGCTGGGAAGAAGATGTAGATATTACACCCGGGCAACTCACCGACATAGGTGGTCGCTATGCGAGTATCTCTTTACAAAGTGCCGTGGCAGCCCTCAAACAAGGCCAGATCGATGGATTACTAACGGCTCCGTTGCATAAAAAAAATATTCAGTCTCCTGATTTTTCTTACACGGGTCACACCCCATACCTGCAACAGATATTTGGTGCAAAAGATGTGGTCATGCTGCTTTGCGCAGGAGATTTTCGGGTGGGCCTGGTCACTGAACATGTGCCCGTAGGTGAAGTAGCCGCCAAACTGACCAAAGAAAAAATTGTAAGTAAGCTGATCTTATTGCATCAAAGCCTGCAAAAAGATTTTGGAATCGATAAGCCCCGCATTGCGGTGCTGGGATTAAATCCGCATGCCGGAGACGAAGGACTGATCGGAAAAGAAGAAGACACCATCATTCGCCCGGCGGTCAAAGATGCCAAGAATAATAACATACTGGCCGTAGGGCCCTATAGCGCCGATGCCTTTTTTGCGCGCAGAAGTTTTGAGCAATTCGATGCCGTACTGGCCATGTATCACGACCAGGGACTCATTCCGTTCAAGACACTGGCCAGCGGTGAAGGTGTTAACTATACGGCAGGGCTGCCCGCTGTTCGCACCTCTCCCGACCATGGTGTTGCCTTTGACATAGCCGGAAAGAATAAGGCAGACCACAGTTCTTTCTTGATGGCTCTTTTCGAATGCATCGACATCATCAATAGAAGAAAGGGATACGCAGACAACAGAAAGAATCCGTTGCGCAAAGCCTCGCGCGCCATGTTGGCCAATGCAAAAGACGAAGCGCTCGAAGACTGATCGAACGTTTAACGAAACAACGAAGCAGGTAATCCCTTGTTAAGGGTATAGCGTTGGTACTGGATGGTAACCTTTCCCTTTTGTGGTAAACCAGTCGTTTTCTTAGTACCATTATCGTAATCGAGCGTAGTTCCCTTTGGAAGCTTATAGTCACGCGTATTAAATTCCATATCGACTACAGAAGGAAGACCGCACCAACTGTACGCCCCGTACTTCATGCGAATGGAGTAAGTTCCATTCTCTTTGGTACTGACCACAGAGCGTCTAACGAGCAACTGATCGGGATCGATATAGAGCGTGGCTCGCGTTATGGATTCTTCTTCGGAGAGCGGAAAGATCTTGACCACTTTGCAAACCACTCCATCCACTACTTCATTGCCTGCTAGCACCGCCTCAAAATTGGTGAGCCCAAGTACATTATTCATGTTGATGTGAACGGTGCCCTTGGGAATAAAAGAGATCCCCTTCTCATTTTTGACCAGTAACTGATCGGGCTTTCGGTAATACACCATCACTTGCGATACGGGCGCCTTAATAAAGATCACATTGGTGACCAATCGGGCACTGGCCGAGTAATCGCTTACCAGATCGTACTTCTTTTTTACACTACCCAATAAGGCAACTGCCTCCGGATCGCTGGCAAGGGCTGTGATCGACTGTATCATCAACAATCCCAATAAAATAATTACTTTTTTCATAGTCATAGACGATATGTCGTCAACTTAAAATATCTTTTTTTCGATAGACCAAAATGGCGGTGATCAAAAAAGCCGCGCTATAACCCACCAAGATCAAACCACTTTTTACAAGTGCTACCGGATTTTCGATGGAACCCGGAATACTAACTCCCTCGGGCGTTTTTTCTACATAAAAGAAACCTTTCCAACCCAACATATGCGTAGTGAACGACCAGGGGTTGATGGTCTGTTCAAATACTGGCACCTTAAGTTGTTGCAAGATGGTAAAGATGATCACGATACAAACCGTGGCCACGATCGGCCCCAGTGAATTATCGGAAAATACAGAGAGCAGAATAGAAAGGGCTGCGATCATAATAAGTGCCAGTGCAGCAAAGAAGAATGCGGCGATAAAGCGCCACACCACGTCTGTATTACTGATAATATGCAGATCGGTCTCTTTAAAGACCACCAGATCGTTTGAGCCAAAAAGCAGCAAGCTGCCCACCAAGGCAAATAAAGCCATCCAAAGCAACAGTAAGATCACATACACAGCACTCGCCGCAAATTTGGCCAACACCAGTTCGGCACGCGTAACCGGCTTGGTCGCCAGCATGCGCAAGGTACCACCGCTGGCCTCTCCTGCGATCATATCGCCGGCTATCAAGGCCACCAAAAGGGGAACATGCACCAAGATGATGTGCAACACCGCCACACAGACAAAGTATCCATTTAAGATGCCAGCGAACGGGATCTCGAACGTATCGGTCTGGCTATCGGTAAAGAATAAGATAAACTCATTGCCATTCACCTTTAATGCAAATTGAATGAGTAAAATGATCATGGCGATGGCCCCGAACGCAATAAAGGTGCGAGGGCGTCGAAAGACCTTGAACAATTCTATGCGCAATACATCAAAAAACATTACTGACTGGTTAGCGATAAAAAATAAGCTTCTAAGAAATAGCGATGCGCAGGCTGTTGCTGCAATTCAAGAGCGGTGGCCTTTTGCAAAATGCTTTGCATACTGGCCTCCATCAACTTTTTTCCTTTATCGATAATGAGTACCTGATCGGCGATCATTTCAATCTCACTTAGCAAATGAGAAGATACGATGATGGTCTTGCCCTGCTCACGACTTAACTGCAAGATCAGTTGTCTCATATCGGCAATACCCTGTGGGTCCAATCCATTGGTCGGTTCATCGAGTATCAGCAGATCTGGGTCATTGACAAGCGCACAGGCAAGGGCCAATCGCTGCCGCATTCCTTGCGAATACGTTCCTACCCGACTGCTTAAGCGAGCTCCCAACCCTACCATGGCCAGTAACTCCTTTAGTTTATTGTCTTGCGGACGCACGCCACTGAGACGAGAGAAGATCCGAAGGTGCTCGAGTCCGTTGAGGTATTTATAGAGATCGGGCTTTTCAACGATAGCCCCCACTTTAGAAAGTACTTCGTAGCGATGAGAGCGCAGCGGCATGCCAAATAGGGTGATCTCACCGGCAGTAGGCTCAATTAAGGTGAGCAACATGCGAATGGTAGTAGACTTTCCGGCGCCGTTCTGTCCTAAGAAACCGTAGACTGCACCGGCGGGCACGGAAAAAGTAAGATCACTGACCGCCGTAAAATCGGCAAATTGCTTGGTGAGTCCTTTTACATCGAGTACAGCGGCCATAATCAAGTAACAAAATTGGCGGTGATAAGTTTCAGGGCTATAACGAAAAAATCCTCCGCGGTAAGCGAAGGATTTTGTTATCAAAACGGTAAAGCTTATTTCTTGTATTGTGGAATCAATCCGTTGGCCAGTTCGACCATCTTTTTGATACCCTCTTCAGGAAGATTCCCTTTCTTGAACTCGGCGAGCACTTCGGGGAGCTTATTTTCCATCTCCATTAAGAAATGTTCTTCGAAGTCTTTCACCTTGCTTACGGCTACTTCTTTGAGTAGTCCATTTGTACCAAGGTAGATGATGGCAACTTGCTTTTCTACCGCAAAGGGAGTGTACTGCGCTTGCTTAAGCACTTCCACGTTACGAGCACCCTTGTCGATCACGTTCTTGGTAGCGGCATCAAGGTCTCCACCGAATTTAGAGAAGGCTTCGAGCTCGCGATACAATGCCTGGTCGAGCTTTAAGGTACCGGCCACTTTCTTCATCGACTTGATCTGGGCATTTCCTCCCACACGGCTTACCGAGATACCCACGTTAATGGCAGGACGAATACCAGAGAGGAACAAGTTCGTCTCAAGGAAGATCTGTCCGTCGGTAATTGAGATTACGTTAGTAGGAATATAGGCCGATACGTCACCGGCTTGTGTTTCGATGATAGGCAAAGCGGTCAGCGATCCACCCCCTTTGATCAGATGACGAATACTGTCGGGTACATCGTTCATGTTCTTGGCCACTTTATCGTCATTGATGACCTTGGCAGCTCTTTCAAGCAAACGGCTGTGCAAATAGAATACGTCTCCGGGATACGCCTCACGTCCGGGCGGGCGACGAAGCAACAGCGAAACCTCACGATAAGCCACGGCCTGCTTTGAAAGATCATCATAAATGATCAAGGCAGGACGACCGGTATCGCGGAAGAACTCTCCAATGGCCGCACCGGCAAAGGGAGCATAGAACTGTAACGGAGCGGGATCAGAGGCAGAAGCGGCAACGATAATGGTATAATCCATGGCACCGTTATCTTGCAAGGTCTTCATTACACCGGCAATGGTAGAGGCCTTTTGTCCAATGGCCACATAGATACAATACACGGGCTTGCCGGCCTTGTAAAATTCTTTTTGATTGATGATGGTGTCGATACAGATTGCGGTTTTTCCGGTTTGACGGTCACCGATCACCAGCTCACGCTGACCACGTCCAATGGGGATCATGGCATCGATGGCCTTGATACCGGTTTGCAGCGGCTCCTTTACAGGCTCACGATAAATTACACCGGGCGCCTTGCGCTCGAGTGGCATTTCGTATAACTCTCCGGTCAGCGGTCCCTTACCATCGATGGGGGCACCGAGGGTATTGACCACACGACCCAGCATTCCCTCTCCTACTTTAATAGAAGCGATCTGGCCGGTACGTTTTACTTTGGCTCCTTCTTGAATGCCGCCGGTCTCTCCCATGAGTACCACACCCACATTATCTTCTTCGAGGTTAAGTGCAATGGCACGCACTCCGTTTTCAAACTCCACAAGTTCACCGTAACGAACATTACCGAGGCCGTACACACGGGCAATACCATCTCCAATCTGCAACACCGTTCCTACTTCTTCGAGGTCCGCAGTGGCATTGAAGTTGCTCAGCTGCTGACGCAGGATGGCACTTATTTCATCGGGTTTAATTTCTGGCATATACTTTAGTTTTCGATGTTATTTGATCTGATAGATAAAATCGTTGTTTTCAAATTGCTTGGCTACGCTGCGTAGGTCGTAAGCGATACTGGCATCGACCAGTTGATCGCCGATCTGCAGTACAAATCCACCGATCAGCGCAGGGTCTACTTTCTCTTCGAGTTCTACCTGGGTAAAGCCGGCTGATCTTTTTACCTGCTCCACGATCGCATTTTTTAATTCGTCGCTCGCAGTTACGGCCGTGGTCAACCGAATGGTCTTGATTCCTTTTTTCTCTTTGTATGCGGCAATAAAAGCCGTGATGATCTCGGGCAGATAGCTCTCGCGGGTCTTGGTGACCAGCAAACGGTTAAAAGCGATCGTCAGCTCACTGATTTTTCCATCGGTAACCGCCGATACGATCTTTCCCTTTGTATCGCTTTTAATGATGGGGCTGCGAAGCAGATTCACAAAATCACGATTGCTCTTGCAAACCCCTTGCAACCACAACATATCGGCATACACCTTCTCGAGCTGGTCTTTCTCTATCGAAAGATCGAGCAACGATTTGGCATAACGGGCGGCTAAACGTGGGTTGGGCATAAGAAGATTAATTCAGTTTTACGGAATCGACCAGGCCTTTGATGTGAGCTTCTTGCGCCTCTTTACTGCCCAGTTCTTTGCGAAGCACTTTCTCACTGACCTCAATGACCAGCTTGCCCACCTGGTTCTTTACCTCGGTAAGGGCAGCCATCTTTTGGGCTTGAATGGCAGCTGTTGATTCGGCCAACACTTTGGCTGCTTCAGACTTGGCTTGTTCTTTGGCTTCGTTGATGATGCGGTCTTTGGTCTCGCGGGCCTCTTTTAGAAGTTGCGCGCGCTCTTCGCGGGCTTTGGCGAGCAGTGCTTCGTTCTCGCTCTTTAGCTGTGCCATTTCGGCTTGTACACGCTGCGCAGTAGCCAACGAATCGGCTATACTTCTTTCGCGTTCACGAAGACCGTTAATGATGGCAGGCCACGCAAAACGAGCCAGCAAAAAGAAGACGATCAAGAAAGCCACCAGCGTCCAGATCAGCAATCCAAAGCCGGGTGTTAACAGATTCATGGTATAATAGTTTCGTTTTGTCTTTTAAAATACTGCATCCGCTGCCCTGTGCGTTGGATGCAGTAATAGGTTTGGCTGGTATTAGAGTACCATGGCCAGGAAGCCCACGATGATCGCGAACAGGGCAGCACCTTCTACAAGGGCCGCTGTCAAGATCATGTTACCGCGGATGTCGTTGCTTGCCTCGGGTTGGCGGGCAATTGCCTCGAGGGCGCCCTTACCAATCTGTCCGATACCGATACCGGCACCGATAGCAGCGAGACCTGCTCCTACTGCACCTCCTGCATTTGCCATTTCGGCCAGCAGCATTACATTCATAAGATCCATGTTGGGTTGTATTGATGGTTAAAAAATAAAAGTTTAGTGATGCGCATGTGCCTCGTCGTGATGCGCTCCCTCCAATGCCTGCCCGATAAATACGGCACTAAGCATGGTAAAGATGAAGGCCTGCAAAAAGGCCACCAGCACCTCGATCAGATAAATGAACACCGTAAATCCTACCGCCAATGGAGAAGCACCCCAGCCGGCAATAGGACTCAATTCGCCGAATATAAAAATCAAAGAGATTAAACAGATGATGATGATGTGCCCCGCCACCATGTTGGCAAAAAGACGAATGATGAGTGCGAAGGGCTTAATGAAAACGCTCAAAAACTCAACGGGCACCAAGATGAGCTTTACGCCAAAGGGAACACCCGGAGGATTAAAGATGTGACCCCAGTAATGTTTATTAGAACTGAACAAGATCACAATAAAAGAAAGCAGACCCAGCACAACGGTAAAGGCGATATTACCTGTTACGTTGGCCGAACCGGGAATAAGTCCGAAGATGTTATTGACCAAAATAAAAAAGAAAACGGTCAGCAAGAACGGTAGATAACGAAGGTAATTGGCTCCCAGGTTGGGTTTGGCCACCTCGTCGCGCACAAAGGTGATGATGGGTTCGAGTAAACTTTGTGAACCCTTGGGAGCCGACGTAACGCCTACTCCTTTCTTATAGCGACCGGCCACGCGAAGCATGATCGTGGTAAAGAGCACCAGGGCCAACAGCATCTGCACCACATTGCGGGTCATGGAGAGATCGTAAAACGCTACGCTCGCATCGTAATGGCCTTCTTCATTTACGGGTACGATATCGCCTGCAGAAAATTTCTTGCCAGCAAGACTATCAAGACCCATCTCGTGAATGGAGTGCTCTGTGAGCATCGTATACCCGCGGTACGCAGCATGCCCGTGCTCAAAATGAGAAGACATGAACACTTCCCAGGTGCCCCGGCTGGGTGAATACAGAATAATAGGCAACGGCAGGGTTACAGGATGGTCGCCGATATCCATAAAATGGTACTCATGCCCATCTAGTACGTGACCAAAAATAACCTCTGCTGCATTGAACTTTTTTTGTTCGGCAGGGGCGGCTTCGTGGCCTCCCTCATGATGCTGTGCCAAAACAAAAGACCCTTGAAAAAGAAGGGAAAAAGTAGTGAATAGTACAGTGAAAATGATGTTGGAGCGTCTTGGCTGCATACCCTTCTTGAAAATTTTTGCAAAGATAAGGGTAGACCCGCTAAAAATCACCGGAAAATCGCTCTTATACGGCCCCTTTATGAATCGGTCGCGGCCGTAGCCGAAAACTGCATCTCGTAGAGCCTGGCATAATGCCCTTTTTGGGCAAGCAGCTCTTGATGAGTGCCTGATTCGATCAGGAGGCCAGCATCTAAAACAATGATTTTGTTTGCTTTACGTATTGTAGAAAGCCTATGTGCAATAACGATAGCCGTTCGGTTCGAGATCAATTTATCGATGGCGCGCTGAATAAGTCGCTCCGATTCGGTATCGACAGATGAGGTCGCCTCGTCGAGCACCAAGATGGACGGATCGTATAACAGGGCTCTGATAAAAGAGATCAGTTGACGCTGCCCCAGCGAAAGGGTCGCCCCTCTTTCGCGAACATCAAAATCATACCCGCCCGGAAGGGTCATGATAAAGTCGTGCAGGTCTATCATTTTGGCCGCCTCTTCGACCTGTGCGCGGGTAATGCGGGGGTTGCGTAGTGTAATATTATCCAGCACCGACCCTGAAAACAAGAACACATCTTGCAAGACCACTCCCACATGCGAACGAAGAGCCTCTATATCGTATTCAGTAACGGGCACGTCGTCTATTCGGATCTGACCCGATTGCACTTCGTAAAGACGGGTCAGTAAACTAATGATGGTGCTTTTGCCACTGCCGGTATGTCCCACAATGGCCAGTGTCTCTCCCGGAGCGGCACTGAACGAGACATCACGCAGCACAGGGGTGCCGGGCGTATAGGCAAAGCCCACTCGATCGAACTCAATTTTTCCCTGCAACAGCGAAGGACGGTGCGATCTTTCATCACCCAATGGCAACACGTCTGGATTGTCGAGCACCTTAAAGACCCTCTCACTGGCAATGACACCCATTTGAAGCACATTGAACTTATCAGCTATTACCCGAAGAGGTCTGAACAGTAGATTAAGACATAAAATAAAAGCGATCACCGTACCCTGTTGGCTTTGTTGTAAGGCAAGCGCTTCTTTAGAAGTATACCACACCACCAATCCAATGGAGAGGGCCAATACGATCTCTACCACCGGAAAAAAAACGGAGTAAGCAAAGATGGCCTTTACATTGGCGTTGCGATGATGTCGGTTAATGACCTTGAATTTCTCGAACTCATGTTGCTCGGCAGCAAAGGCCTGCACAACGCTCATACCTGTAATGTGCTCTTGCACAAAAGCATTGAGATCAGAGACTGCATTTCGCACCAATTGAAAAGAGCGGTTGATGCTTTCTTTAAAAAAATAAGTGGCAATGATAATTACCGGAAAAGGGACCAACGCGATCAGCGTTAGGCGCCAGTCGGCCCAAAGCATGTATCCCAAAACACATCCGATAGAAAGCAGATCGGTGATGATAGGAACGAGTCCTTCGGCAAAAATATCGTTGACCGATTCAATATCGTTTATGGTACGCGTGGTCAGTGTACCGATCGGTGTCTTGTCGTACTGCCTTACGTTCAATCGCAGGATCTTATTGAACGTATCCATGCGCAGATCCATCACCACCGACTGACCCAACAAGGCCGTCTGGTACGAAAACCCAAACCGAATAAGGGTCTCCAAAAAAATAATACCCACCTGAATGAGCGTGATCTGCACCAGCATGCGGGGCAGTTGTTGCACGATGTACTCGTTGACAGTAAGCTGTACCAGCAGCGGACGAATCGGCGTAATCAAAGCCAGTAAAATGGCCAGTACGACCGAGAACCAGAACTTATTGCGATACGGACGGGCATAGCCGAAGACCCGACGCAGTAATTGCCAATCAAAAAAGGTTTTTGTTCGTTCCAAGTCGTCAATTGATAGCTGTAGTGGAGGCCCTGGTGTAGGCCTTTATAAATAGAGCGCCGAGATTTTTATGCGGTGGCACGTAATCTTCGAATATCTTATCGGTAATCATTTTATCTAACTCTTGCCAAAATCCGATCCATTCAATATCCGCTCCGGTGCGAAGTTTTTCCATGAGCAGTCTCAAAAAAGGATTGTTGACGGGCGCGTCGGCAATTTGCTTGGTTCCGATTATATGTGCATCGGGAGCCTTGTCCAAGATGTCATGTATCATATTGTATCCTCCGCACGAACCCATGAACACGATCTTTGAGGCGGGCGACATTTGTGCAATGGTATAGGGCGCGTTGTAACTGTGACCGCGGTTAATGGTCACGCGAGGAACTAAACCCTGCTGGGCAAGAAAAGCATTGAGTTCTTCTTGCGCTTTGGCGTCTTCGTTGGTCTCTTCGGGCAGGGGGCGATTCATGTATAGACTCACTTTCTTACCCCGGGCCGAATGAACCGCGACCCAATACTTGCTCGACTGATCGATCTTCCAGTTTTGGTTACTGAACATATTTACGAGTCCTGGAAAAACGCCAATGCCATCTTTATCTCCATAGATGAACAACTGCGCAACGACCCGACCGCTGTCGTTGGCCAGATCCTGAAAGGGCACCTGGTACACAGGAGGAATACCGAGCTCTTTTGTCAGATCGACCTTACGCGTCGAGTCGGCAGACCAAAACAGATTTTGTAAAATACGGTAGATGATAACGCCCTTACGATTTTGCTGTGCCAGTGCATCGCGGTAGTTCTGTTCTATATTTTGCAACATGCGGCGTGCCACAGGCTGCAAGGTCTCGGCAATACTGGCATATGAATCGGCCACGTCGGCTCCGTCTTCGAGGCCTTCTGTTCTTTCGAGATTCTTTACGAAAGCCTTCATCAATATATTGGCAGGATCCTCCTTTCCCGGTCGCGGCGGAGCAAACGATGCCAAAAATTGATCGAGGGTATTAAAAGCCGCAGCCATCTTAATGAACTTGCGGTATTTATCGAAGTGAACCTGCATAAGCAAGGAGTCACCCCGCTCGGCGATCTTGCTCATCATAAGCGGATAGACCCCACGCACAAAACTCGATGTATAAATAGTACCATCGGATGAGACGGCGAGGTAATACAATTCGGCTGCCGTTAATGGCTGAATGACCCGAAAACGAACGGCAGGGTCTTTTTCGTTATGTAGTCCATTGATGACCGTTACAAAATTGGAGCGGGCCTTGTCTTCGAGTCTTCTGCTGAGCGCACGGTGCTCCAGTGCGGTGTCGCCTTCGAGGGCACGGGCCACATAATCCATCTGCGTGGCCACCAGCAATCGATAATAGGCAAGCGTATCGTCTTTTACCTGATCGATCTGCTGCATGCTTATGCGGCCTTTGAGAATATTGTCAACGAAGGGAAAGTACTGCTGTCCGCTGCGACTACCTGCCATTTGTGCCACCAACTGTACGAAAGGATCGCCCTTGATGGTGCGAATACGCTGCCCCAATCGATCAGCCGCGGCGGCATAATCATATAATTGTCGGGGATACATGCGAGCAACTACCTTAAGCATACTATCCGCAAAACTCACCTCGGGATTTTGCTGCAGTGTCACAAACGTCTTGTCCGGAAAAAGGGTACAGTATTTTAGCAGCAGATTCTCTTTGGCCGCTTTGTAGCCACTGTTGCTTTCAAAAATTCGGGCGGCCAGTAAATTACTTCCGGCATCGTAAGGCAGTGCCACCACATAGGGCGCAATGCTTTCTCCTCGCAGATCGGCCCTAAAACAAGTTTCGTAATTGGCAATAATAAGCGGTAGATAGGCAGGATTGACCCCTACATTGCGGGGCTTGCGAAAATACTCCCTGAAATACCCCAGCACCGATTGCAATCCGTAGAGATAATTTACTTTAAGCCGATGATCGAGGGTAGAATCGGTCTCGATCTGAAAACGAATGCGATTGACTTCGCTCAGTAGCGAAAAACCGATCGCCCGATTAAGTGCGGCATCACCGGTGGGGGTAAATAAACTGTCGGCCTGACCATCTGCCTTGCACAGGGCACGTTGTTCGGCGGCTATCTGTTCGTGATTCAGCTCTCTTCTAAACTCAGGACGGTACCCTTGCGGAAATACGAACGGCTCGCCTGCAGACAAACCCTGGGCGCGAAGCTGGTCAACCCAGCAACCCAAGACCAAAAACAATATGAAAGTGAATAGAAAATTGCGACCCGCCATAACTTTACAAAGTTAACAAACCCCGGCCCAACGGCCGGATCAGACAGCACTAAATATTAAGTTATTATTAACTCTGGGTACAGGCATGTACCATACTTGTTAGCGCGAAGAAATAACAAGTAGATTTGTTCAAAATACCTCTCATGGATCAAACGGCCCGTAAAGTACTGATAGCAGACGACGAGCCCGATATCAGAGAATTTCTTCAGTACAATTTGAGCGCTGAAGGATACGAGGTGTATACGGCCAAAGACGGCGACGAGACACTCGACAAGGCAAAACGCATTCAGCCAGACCTGATCGTTCTCGACGTAATGATGCCCAAAAAAAGTGGTGTCGAAGTCTGTCAACTACTACGCTCCCAATCCGCTTTCAAGGATACTATTATTTTAATGCTCACGGCCCTAAACGACGACGGCTCTCACATTAAAGGACTCGAAAATGGAGCCGATGATTACATTGGCAAACCCATAAGTCCCAAAGTGTTGGTCACTCGGATCAATGCCCTTTTCAGACGACTCAGCAAACCCAAAGCAGGTCTACTTACCATGGACTCCATCAGCATCGATCCCGAAAAATTTGTAGTGGCGGTAGAAGGCAAAGAAGTTTCGCTGGCTAAAAAAGAATTCGAATTGCTGTATTTGCTGGCCCATCGGCCCGGCCGCGTGTTTTTGCGAAATGAGATCCTTAACCAGGTATGGGGTAATGAAGTTATTGTAGGCGATCGCACCATCGATGTACACATTCGCAAGATCCGACAGAAGCTGGGGGTAGACTGCATCACCACCGTAAAAGGAGTGGGCTACAAATTTGAGCGCTGAGCAGCTACCGTAACTATCTTTGCCTGGGTGTTATACGCCTCCTTGCCCTATGCCTCTTACAAAAGCCAATATTACTCCCAGACAGATCGCGCTGATCACGGCTCTTTTACTTGCCCTTCCGGAAGCGATCTTCTTACTTTGGCTGCAACAAAGTTGGCAATGGGCGCTACTGACTCTTTTGGTCGTCTTCGGGGCCAGCTACTGGATCATCGCTACGTTGCTCGAAGAATTCATCAATCGCAAGATCAAACTCATCTACAAATTTATTCATAAGACCAAAGCCACTAAAAAAGAAGAGACCTACTACAAATATGTATTACCTGCCAAAACACTTGAAGAAGTAAGCCAAGATGTAGAGGACTGGGCCAATGAGAACGAAAAAGAGATGCAACTGCTGCGGCAAAATGAGCAGTTTCGCCGTGAATTTTTACAGAATCTTTCGCACGAATTTAGAACCCCCATTTTTGCCATACAAGGTTATGTAGAGACCTTGCTTGATGGGGCCATTGCCGACCCGCAGGTCAATCGCCGTTATCTCGAAAATGCCTCCCGCAATATTGACAGGCTCACTACCCTGCTCACCGATCTGGACCAGATCTCTAAACTAGAGCGGGGCGAGCTGGTACTGGTTCGTCAACCTTTCGTTATTCAAGAATTGGTCAAAGAAGTATTTGAGAGTCTAGCCGGCAAAGCCGAAAAACAGCAAATGCATTTTGTAATAAAAAAAGATAGTGAATCGCCACTCACGGTCAATGCAGATAAAGAAAAAATAAGGCAGGTGTTGCTTAACCTTGTTGAAAATGCCATTAAGTATGGCAAAACAAATGGCAACATAACCGCTAGTATGTATCGTACCGACGGGCAGCACGTGCTAGTAGAGATCACCGATGATGGCATGGGCATTCCCGAAAAAGAACTTACCCGGATCTTTGAACGATTTTACCGCACCGAAGAAGGGCGCACCCGCGATAGCAAGGGATCAGGACTGGGGCTGGCGATTTGCAAACACATCATTGAGGCGCACGGAGAGACCATTCACGTTCGCAGTACCGAGCAAGTTGGGACCACAATTGGGTTTACGTTGTCGACCAGATAATTCACTTTAGATCACTTAGAGACAGACAGCCCGCGCAAGTACTGATAGATTTTGATCTGGGAGCGAACGGCGCGTTTGCCATTTGCCTTTACATAATCATTCGGCAACATTCCATCCAACACACGGGCCTTGACGTTGTCGGCCAGTTGAATAGCCAATATCTCCTTTAACTCTTTTCGAATATCGGGATGTTGTATCTCGACCGCTGCCTCAATACGGTGATCGATATTGCGGACCATCCAGTCGGCAGAAGAAATAAAGATCTTCTCTTTGCCACCGTGATGAAAGATCATCACACGGGCATGCTCTAGATACTCGTCCACTATACTAATAGCATAAGGTCGAATTCCTTTTTTGGTAACTGCAAAATTCGGACAGTAGATACCCCTTACGATCAAATTGATAACAACACCTGCTTCGGCAGCCTTGTTTAGAAGCTTAATGAGCTCAGCATCGCTCAGTGAATTCACCTTTAATGTGAGCGAGGCCTTTTTTCCCGCCTTTGCACGCCTGATCTCAAACTCTACTAATTGAACCAGCTTTTTACGCATCGATACT
>Ga0208598_1000130_pt1 | contig 25920 bp, 19 predicted proteins | sample LakMenEpi22Jun12_FD_150726 | JGI IMG/M metagenome (GOLD analysis project Ga0208598, IMG submission 150726) | Freshwater microbial communities from Lake Mendota, WI - 22JUN2012 deep hole epilimnion (SPAdes) | ecosystem: Environmental > Aquatic > Freshwater > Lake > Epilimnion/Euphotic zone ... | reverse complement strand
CCCCAGCGGGGCGACAAGCGCGCAGCCGTGGAGCTGTCGGAGCGCAACGCCCGAGCCTACCGTGTGGAGCGCCTAAAAAATGTGCAGCTTGTTGACCCCGAACGCCACAGCGACCGCATAATGCGGCAAATGCAAAAGGACTTGAGGCTTCCCAGTGAGCCGCGTCGCATCGAGTGCTTTGACAACTCCAACACTCAGGGAACCAACCCCGTGTCGGCCTGCGTGGTCTTTATCGACGGAAAGCCGGCCAAGTCGGAATACCGGCATTTTAACGTCAAGACGGTGGAGGGCCCCGACGATTTTGCCACCATGAAGGAGGCCCTGACCCGGCGCTATACCCGCGTACTCAACGAAGGATTGCCTCTGCCCCAGCTGGTGCTCATCGACGGAGGCAAGGGCCAGCTCTCGTCGGCCGTAGAGGTTTTTGACGAGCTCGGACTCCGCGGGCGGGTAGCCCTCATTGGCATCGCCAAACGACTTGAAGAACTGTACTTTCCCGACGACAGCGTGCCGCTTTACCTCGACAAGCGCTCCGAAACCCTTAAGGTGCTTCAGCAGGCTCGTAACGAGGCGCACCGATTTGGAATTACCCACCACCGGGCACGCCGGAGCAAGTCAGGCCTGAGCAGCGTCTTGGATGGAATCCCTGGGGTCGGCCCCGCCACCGTGCAGGTGCTGCTCGACACCTTTAAGTCGGTGGCCGGAATCCGAAAGTCCAAACCCGAGGCCTTGGTCGCCGCGGTAGGGGCCAAAAAGGCTGACGCGATCCGGTTGGCGCTGGGAACAAGTAGCTAGTTACTGGTAACTAGTTTGCCGTCTTCGAGCTGAAACAGGACTTCGGCGCGGTTGATCACTCGCGGATCGTGCGTGCTAAAGAGAAAGGTCGTTCCCTCTTTTTGATTGAGCTCGCGCATGATTTCGAGCAGCCTGTCGGTGCTCTTGGAATCCAGGTTGGCGGTGGGTTCGTCGGCGAGTACGAGCGAGGGACGAGAGGCTAGTGCACGGGCTACCGCCACGCGCTGTTGCTGCCCCCCAGAGAGCTGGGCGGGCCGTTGAATTTCTTTGCCGCTGAGGCCAACGGCCGACAAAAGTTCGTAGGCGCGGTCTCGCCGAGCCTTAATGCCGAGGCCCTGCAGTTCCATGACAAAGGCGACGTTTTCCCAGGCATTGAGCACCGGCACGAGGTTAAAGGCCTGAAAAACAAATCCGATGCGGTGCAGGCGAAACTCGATCACTTTGCGGTCGCTGAGCCCCGTGATCTCGGTGCCGTCGATCCAAATCCGTCCAGAAGTGACACTGTCGAGTCCGCCAATGGCATTCAGTAGCGTGGTTTTGCCGCAGCCCGAGGGGCCGACCAGCGCCGCGAAGGCTCCGCGCTGAAGTTCCAGCGAAACGCCGCAGACCGCGTGCACCGGGCCGGCAGTGGATTCATAGGTTTTTACTACGTTTTGAACGCTTAAAAGGGCTTGGTTGGTCATAGCACGCGCATGCTTTCAATGGGATTCAGTTTCAGGGCCTTGCGAGCCGGGTAGAGGGACGACAGGAGTCCGAGCAGCGCCACAAGAAGCGCCACAGGCAAAAAGTACTCGGGTACCGGCACCGGGTAAATGGTAGACTGAAGGCCAAGTTCCGCCATGCCTTTCTCGACTCCGGCTAGGCTTAGTCCGGTGCGGCTCGTGACGGCAATGGTGAGGTGGCCGAGCAGCAGGCCCAGAGGCAGCCCGGCAAAACTTAAAAGAAGGGTTTCGAGCACCACGAGCCTAAATACCTTGCGCCGCGTCATGCCGATGGCCATGAGCATTCCGAGTTCGCGGGTGCGCTCGAGGATGGCCATGAGCATGGTATTGAGGATCCCAAAAGCCATTGCAAAGAGTATTACGGCCATAAAGAGCAGGAGGGACTGGGCCAGCACCTCGTCGGCATAGCGCAGGTCGGGGCTAATGCCGCGCCAGGTGCGCAGGACGCTTGAACCGGGATTTACCACTGCGGCAGTCAATTCGCCGACCGTTTGGTCGAGGGAATCCAGGTTCCGCACCCTAAAGTGAATTTGGTGCGCAACCATAGGCTGGCTTAGGGAGTCGGCAGTACCAAGCAGCTCAGGAGCCAGCTCGGCGATGGGCACATAGACCTGAATGCCTTCCACCAGGTTGCTGATTCCGTCGTAAATCCCGCTGACTTGGTAGAGGCTGCTGTGGATTTCGCCCCTTAAATCTTGAAAGGTCAGCACCACCCGGTCGCCAAGGCCAACCCCTAGCTGCTCGGCCAGCTTGAGTCCCAAAGTGATGCCTGTGGAGTCAAAACTACCCTCGTGCATGCGTCGCGGGGCCTTAAAAACCTGGGCTTCTCGCTCGGGGTCAACGGCCAGCACCTGCAGGGGTGCGGAGGCTGCGCCGGACTGCATCACCGCAGTGATTAAGAGCCGCTCGGACCAGGACTCCACCTCGGGGTGGGCGTCGAGTGCGGCCGTCCATGCTTGGGGATCCGCGATGAGCGCCTGAACTTCTTGGTTCTCGATAAAGGTCGAGTCGGTAATCTGGGCGTGGCCTATGTAGTCGTCGAGGGCATTGGCCGTGCGGGTATCGTTAACCCCCTGAGCCAGGCCCATCATAAAAATGCCAGCCCAAACCCCAAGGGCCATGGCGCCGACGACCACTCCGCTGCGCCAGGGACTGCGCCAGATGTTGCGCCATGCCATGGAGAGAAGCAGGCTCATCGGTGTACGGGGCTGGTTTTAAACACTGTCCGCAGGGGCCAGGCCGCCGCAGCAAGGGTTATGAGTACAATGATTCCGGCATGGGTGAACGATATGGACCAGTCTAAGCTTGGCGGCAGAATGGCTTCCCAGCCCTGCTGTTCAATGGCTGCCGCAACGTCCCCCCAAAGGCGCAAGGGGTAGCGCTCCAAAATCAAAACGGCAATCCGCCCGGCGAGGATTCCCGTTGCGGCTCCGGCGAGGCTGAGCAGGAGCACTTCGATAAAAACCGTTCCGACGAGCAAGCCACGCCTCATGCCCATGGCCAGCTGCATGGCAAATTCGCGCCGCCGCTCGTTGGCAAGCATAATCATGGTGCCGAGCAAGCCAAATCCTATGACCACATAAAGAATGAAAAGTATGACCCTGCCCCCCGTAGTGTCGGCCTCTATGGTTTGAATGAGCTCGGGCATGCGGGTTTGCCAACTCAAAAAGTGGGCCCCGTCGAGCGGATGCCGCGCGCCCAGCTCCGCGCTGGGGTCTTGGTTTATTTCCCTGCGCTGGGGCGTGACCTGCACGTAGCTCCACATGCCGTAGGCTCCCGAGAAATCCTGGGCGTCTTCAAGCTTGAGGATGGCGCTGCGTTTCTCCAACTCGGGATTGCCCATATGGAGGGTTCCGGCAAGAATCCAAGAGGCTCCGGCCACGCTCCCTTGAAAGCCCTGACCCATGGCAACCAAGCTGTCTCCAGGCTCAACCTGAAGCTGTTCTGCGAGGCGCTTGCCCAGCCAAACCGAGCCGGGGCCTGATTCCCAGGATCCGCTGGCCAACCGAGATTGCCAAAGTCTCGACTGCGCCTCCTCAGGGCTCAAGCCGATCCATTGAGCTACCCCGCTGCGGTCTCCGACGCTCAGCAGTCCAAATCCCTGAATTCGAGGGTAGGCACTGGCCACTTCGGGGTCTTGGCGAAGCTTTTCTAGCCATTGTTGGTCTTCATACAGGGAGTAGTCTAGGTTTTGGCTTGGCCAGTAGGCCGTGTCGCTCACCTGCACGTAACCGCTCATGCTCCCAACCACCGTAGATACCATGTGGCCGTACACGCCCAGCTGAAGCGAACGCAAAATGATGGCAAAAAACAGGGCAAAAGAGATTGCCGCTCCCGTAATTAAGCTGCGGCGGCGGTTGCGGCCTAAATTCCTAAAGGCTAAGCGAGCGGCAAGCCCTAGCTCGCCTTGACGGGCAAAGAGCTTGGGTCGATTCACGGCTGCGTTTGCTCCAGGCGTTCTGGGGTAAACCAGGCAGGACTCAGCTGCGGTTGCCTTTTGTAGTTTTTGATGGTCATCACGGTGCTTTGCTTGCCGCCAAGGGTGCTGAACTGAAGCTTGACCGGCATGTAAATTCCGTCCATTCGCCCGAATTCGAGGGCATCCATTCGCTGAATTTCACCACTTCGGTTGCTTTGAAAACTCAGGCGGACCCATCCCTTATCTCCCGTGTGCACCCATGCGACCACTGCGTCGGCCGCCACGGGAATTCCTGGCTTGGGGATGCATTTAATTTTGTGGCAGAGAAGTCCATTCACGGTCTCGGTTCCGAGGTATTGATGGCTGAAGTCCTTGGCAAGCGATGCCTGGCCAAGAAGGTTGTCGAGGGAGGCGTCCGTACCCATGAAGCCCCCTGCCATGAGCATGCTTTGAGGCAGCTTGACCACCTTGCCGCTGCGCGGAACGTAGCTGTACATCTGCTTGTCGGCCCGAAGGTATCGGGTGCCGCGGTCGCGTTCTGGTCCGGTAATCACAATTAATGCGTACTTATTGCCGTGGTTCCAGGTTTTGAGCTCCAGCTCACGGGTGTAGCGCGCCCGCTTGGCCGTCATCGAAAGTTCGCTGTAGCTCGAGGTTCCGATGGCATTTTTCTCGGCCTTGGACAGGATTTCGCCTGCATTTTGGCCCAGTATCTTGGTGCCCGATGCCAATAGCAATAAAACGAGCAGTCGCAAGGCAGTATTCTTCATGAGTAATAGTCCAACAAGGTCGCGTCAAATCGGTTCACAATCTGCACTAGGGAGGTTGTATTTTTGCTAAATACTCCACAGCCCTGAGCCCCCATTCGGCACAATGCTTGCTGAGAAAGCACTAAACCATAAATTCTAAAGCGATGTACCCCGAAGACCTAATTGCCCCCATGCGCGCCGAACTCACCAATGCTGGATTCGAAGAATTTCGCGACGCAGAGGAGATGAAGGCTGCGATTCACGGCGAAGGCACCACCCTAGTTGTCATTAATTCGGTTTGCGGATGCGCCGCAGGTTCTTGCCGCCCTGGAGTGCGCATGGCCTTGTCAAGCCCAGGGGCCAAGCCGACTCGTGCGGTTACTGCTTTTGCCGGGAACGACAAGTCTTCGGTAGACATGGCTCGCGGTTTAATGATGCCCTTCCCTCCGTCTTCGCCATCCATTGCCCTTTTTAAAGACGGCGAGCTTGTGCACATGATTGAGCGCCACCATATTGAAGGCCGATCTGCCCAAGCCCTTGCCACTAATTTGACGGCAGCGTTCGAGGAGTTCTGCAGCTGATTCCACAGCCTACTGCGTCCGTTGAGGACCCAATTTTATCTTTCTCGTTTTAGGGTGTAATCCGTACACTTAATTGCATTTTTTAGTACATTGCGGTAACCTAACGTTAACCCGTAATGATGAATTCGCATAAATTTTTGCTGGCCTTGGCCATTTCCCTCGGATCAGTTTCCGTATGGGCGCAGGGCCAAGTTTCTGGTTTGGTCCGGGATGCCGAGGGCAACCCACTCCCTTCTGCCGTGGTTAAAGAATCCTCTTCAGGCAGCACGGCGGTAGCCGACGCCAGCGGACGCTACAGCATTATGGTGCCCGCCAAGTCAGCCACTCTTACGGCGGCCTTATTGGGCTACGTCAGCCTTAAAAAAACGGTTCAGGTTGCCGGCAGCGCAACCCTCAACTTCACCCTCGAAGAATCCGCGGAACAGCTGGACGAGGTAGTCATTGTAGGCTACGGTTCCACCACGGCACGGGACCTAACGGGTTCGCTCGTGAGCGTGAAGTCCAAGTCCTTTCAAAAGGGTGCATTTTCAAGTCCCGCCCAATTAATTGTGGGTAAAACGCCAGGCGTTCGAATTACTGCAGGGTCTGGTCGCCCAGGCGAAGGTGCGCGGATTCGCATTCGCGGCGGATCCTCAATCAACGCCAGCAACGACCCGCTTATCGTTATCGACGGACTGCCCTCAGAGGGCCTGGGTCTTATTAACCCCAACGACATCGAGAGCTTCACGGTGCTCAAGGACGCGTCGGCCACGGCCATTTATGGTTCGCGTGCGGCCAACGGCGTAATACTGGTCACGACCAAAAAAGGTCTGAAGGACGCCCCATTGAAGGTGGAATTGAGTGCCGTAAGCTCGGTGAGGTCCAATCGCAACCGCATGGACGTACTGACCACCGAAGAATTTGTTGCTGCCATTAATGAATACGGCTCGAACAACCAGCGCAAGCGCCTCGCCGGAGCTAAGGGCTACTACCAAGTGGGCGGCACGGGCGACGTAATGATTGCCACCGATTCCCTGCCCACCAACACCCAATGGCAAGACCAAATCTACCAGCGCGGAATGGCTCAAGACATTAACGTGGCCCTGAGTGGCGGCGTCAAGGGCCTCCCGTATCGCTTGGGTATTGGATACTATTCCGAGACGGGCGTGCTAAAAACGTCGGCATTGGACCGCTACAGCGTGACCCTGAATGCTTCGCCAAAAATCACGCGCAACCTCACGGCCAACGTGAGCGCCAAGGCCTACCGCGCCTACAACCAGTATGCGAACCAGGGAGCCATTGGCTCTGCGGTTTGGTTTGATCCCACCCGCGAGGTGCTGTCGGGAGATTCATCGAAGTACGGCGGCTATTTTGAGTGGGGCTTGCCCAACGGCGCCCTGAGCAACCTCTCGCCCCGCAATCCGGTAGGCCTGCTTAATCTGCGCGACGACCGAGGTACCAACGACCGTTTTATCGGCAACGTGCTCTTTGACTTCAAGCCCCTTAGCGAGACCGACCTTCATCTTTTTGTGAATTTGGGAGGCGATTTTGGACTAAACAAGGGTACCGTGGTGGTTCCTGACTATGCGGCCATGAGTTTTGTAAACGGCGGCGAGAACAACCGCTACCGAAATACCCGAGGCAACCAGCTTTTGGAGACCTACTTCAACTACAAAAAAGACCTTGCTAAAGGCAAAGTCAAGACCGACTGGACCGGCGGTTACTCCTTTCAAAAGTGGCGTTCTTATGCCGAGAATTTGCCAAGCCTTCGGTTTAACGGCGACACCCTTTCTCCGGCGAATCCTTTTCCCTATGATGTAGACAACGCACTGATGTCGTTTTTTGGACGCAGCAACATCAATATTTTGGGCAAATACTTGATTACGGCTTCGCTGCGTTCCGACGGCTCCAGCCGATTCTCTCCAGAGAGTCGATGGGGTTTGTTCCCCTCGGTAGCCTTGGGCTGGAACGTGCTCGAAGAGAAGGCCTTTAAGGCCATTAAGGGCTCGGTTTCTTCGCTAAAAGTCCGCGCTAGTATCGGTGTTACCGGGCAACAGGACATTTTTAACGACTATGGCTACATTGCCAACTACGCCTACGGAACAGGCACCGCTCAGTACCAGTTTGGCAACAACTTTGTCGACGTGCTGCGCCCCGATGCCTACGACTACTTCTTGGAGTGGGAAAAGACGCGCACGACCAACCTTGGACTGGACTTTGGCCTGCTTAAAAACCGCGTGACCGCGAGCGTCGATCTTTATGAGAAGTACACGTATGACCTTCTCGGCGTAATTCCTGTGGCGGCCGGCACCAACTTCTCGAATCTGGTTTTGACCAATGTGGGCGCTATGACCAACCGGGGGGCGGAACTGAATTTGAATCTTGTGGCCGTCGATACTGAGAATGCGAGTTTAGAATTCGGCATCAATGGTGCAATTAACCGCAACAGGATTGATAAGCTTACCCGCTTCACCGATTCGACATCAAAGGGCATCCGCATTGGCGGAATAGCGGGTGGGGTAGGCAACACCATTCAGATTCACCAGGTCGGGCACCCGATGTTCACCTTCTACACCTACGAGCACCGCTACGACGTGAATGGCAAGATCATTGAGCGCAACGGCAAGATCGATCGCTTTGACCCCAGTGCTGATGAAAACGGCAATGGCCGCATTGATGACATAGAGATGTTTGTAGACCAGAACGGTGACGGAAAAATTAATTCGGATGACCTTGTCGTCATGAACGCTCAGCCTGAGCCGGTCCAAACCCTTGGCTTCACGACCACATGGCGCTATAAGAAGTGGGGCGGAGGCATGACGTGGCGCGGTGAGTTTGGCCACTATATCTACAACAACAACAATTCGCTTCACGGAAACTTTTTCTCAGTAGGCGCGCAAGCGCACCTCAGCAACATGTCGCGCGATTTCTTGAATACGGAATTCATGTTCAACACTACCGAGCAGCTGATGTCGAACTACTTTTTGGAGCGCGCGGACTACCTGCGATTGGACAACTTCTACCTGTCGTACGACTTGGGTAATATTGGCCAAGGCAAGTACCCAGCGAGCATTAATTTCTCGGTGCAAAACGCCTTGGTCTTCACCCGATACTCGGGTCTTGACCCCGAGCTTGCCGGAGGAATCGACAACTTGATCTTCCCGCGTCCACGGGTATTTAACCTGCAATTGAACGTAACTCTTTAAGCCAAGACGACCATGAAGTTTGCACAATCCCTTGCCCTTGCCGCCAGTGTTTCGATTCTGGTAGCGTCCTGCGCCGACGACCTAAACCTTTCTCCCAAGTATGGCTTGACGGCGGAACAGGTGTACAGCGACCCCAACAACTACGCCAACGTTCTTGCGAAGATTTACGCTGGGCTGTCGATTTCTGGCAACAACGGCCCTGCGGGCATGCCCGATATTGGCGGAATTGACGAGGGCTTCTCTCAGTACGTCCGCGTCATGTGGAACCTGCAGCAGCTGCCCACCGACGAGTCGATTTGCGGATGGGCCGACCCGGGTATCCCCGAGCTCAATTCCATGGACTGGAACGACAACTCGCCCTTTGTCAGCGCGATGTACTACCGCATCTACTACCAAATCAGCCTGGCCAATGAGTTCATTCGCTATTCGAGTGAAGACTACTTGACCACCAAGGATTTTACCGAGGCCGATAAATTGGCGATTCGCAAAATGAATGCGGAAGCTCGATACCTGCGTGCCTTGAGCTACTACCATGCCTTGGATCTTTTTGGAAACGTTCCCTTTGCTGACGAAAACGTGCGCCCTGGCTCAGAGCCGCCCCAGCAGATCATGCGCCCTGACCTCTTTAACTGGATCATGGACGAACTGAATGCCATCGAGCCCACTTTGGCCGCTGCTCGCACGGACGAATACGGTCGTGCAGACCAAGGTGCCCTCTGGGCACTCCGCGCCAAAATGAATTTAAACGCCGAGGTGTACACGGGCACCGCTCGTTGGACCCAAACCATGGAGGATTGCCAGCGCATCATTGACGCGGGCTACGGTCTGGAGTCAGACTACGGATACAACTTCATGGCCGACAACCACCTTTCGCCCGAGATGATTTTTGTGGCGACGTTTGACGGCAACCGCACCCGTACTTATGGAGGTACCACCTTCTTGGTTCACTCGCACATGGGCGGATCGATGAACCAGTCCGATTTTGGCACAACCTCGGGCTGGCAGGGCAACCGTGGGACTTTTAACTGGGCCAATAAGTTTACGCTTCCCGGCGACCACCGCAGCGATTACCTATATATGGATGGGCAAGAGGACACGATTACGGATGTAGGGACCTTTACCCAGGGTATTGGCATCACCAAATGGCGGAACATCAACCGCGACAGCAGCGCTGGCGTGGAGCCCGGAACCTTTGTGGACATTGACTTCCCAATGTTCCGTTTGGCGGACTTTCACCTTATGTATGCCGAAGCAGCAGTCCGCAGCGGAAGCAATTTGGCATCAGGCGTGAATTACTTCAACCTGGTCCGCGCACGTGCAGTGGGCAGCAGCAGCCAAAACGTGACGTCGTTGACTTTGGACGACATCCTTGACGAGCGCGGCCGCGAACTCTATACGGAAGGACACCGTCGCCAGGACTTGATTCGCTTTGGTAAGTTTACCACAGGCAGCTACCTCTGGCAGTTTAAAGGCGGCGAGCAATTTGGCGCTGCCGTGGGCAGTCACCTCAACCTTTACCCCTTACCGGGCGCTGACCTCAACGCGAACACAAACCTGGAGCAAAACCCGGGCTATTAATCAACACCAATTTTTAATTTTTATGAAAAAAACCCTTACTCTTGCTGCAGCTTTAGTTGCTAGTGCTGCTTTTGCTCAGGTTTCTGTGACCTACAAGGTCGACATTACCGACTACCTCGGTGCCGGCGCCACGCTGGGTGCCAACGGAATGCGTATTGGTGGCAATTTTGCCGCTCAAACCGCTACTAATGGCACTAACGCTATGGTGGATTGGTCTCCCTCGAACCAGTACTCTGCAATGACCGACGAGGGAAGTAACATCTGGGCGATTACGGTAACCTACCCTTCAACTGCGGTTGGTGCTACTCAGCTTTTCAAGTTTGTCAACAACGATTGGGGAACCAACGAGGGCGGAACTGGATCGATGATTGCTACCGACAGCTGCGGTTTGGATGACGGCAACGGTAACATCAACCGTACTCTGGTTGTGCCTGCTGCCAATGCTGCCTTCTTGTTCTGCTACGACAAGTGCTTTCAGTGCGACGGTTCTTCGCCTGCACTGTCTTCAGTGGAGCTTTCAGCCACGGAACTCACTATGTCTCCCAACCCGACCAACGGATCGGTTAGCATTGACTTCAGCGCGCGCGCTGCGGGTACTGCAACCATCAACGTGATGAGCCTTCTTGGCCAGTCTGTTATGGTTCTGAACTCTGCGGTTGAGGCTGGTGCAAACAGCATCAAGGCTGATTTGAATGTTGCTAACGGAACCTACTTCGTTGAAGTGGTTGTTGACGGCATGAAGAGCGTGAAGCGCGTTGTGGTAAGCCACTAATTCGCTTTAGTTTTTAACGAAGGAGCCCTCCGAATCGGGGGGCTTTTTCTTTTAAAGTACTTTTGTGGCTATGCTACGACTATTATTTATTTGCTTTTTTGCGGCCACGGGGGCAGCAGCACAAACCCTTCGGGTGGATCCGCCCCATTGGTGGGTGGGAACCTCCGTCAACCGAATCGAGCTGCTGGTTTCGTCGGATTCGGAGATTCAAAAAGTTCAGGTTCAGGGTCCAGGAATAGTCATGCTCTCGGACGAGCCTGCGGCTAATCCGCGCTACCGTTATGTGACGGTGGAGGTTCAGCCCAACGCGAGGCCGGCCAAGGTGGCTTTAGTGGCGAAGTCGGCAAGGGGTAAGGTCCGCACGGAATGGGAGCTCAAGGCTCGCCGAACGCGAACGGTGGCTCCTGGATTGACCCAGCGCGACCTTATGTACCTGATTACGCCAGACCGATTTGCCAACGCAGACGCGGGCAATGACGATGTCGCAGGAATGGCAGAGCGCGGAGTAGACCGCCAGAAGGCCTATGCGAGGCACGGGGGCGACCTTGCCGGGATGACGGCCCAACTGGACTACCTCAAGTCACTGGGCGTGACGGCGGTTTGGCCTATGCCCCTGCTGGAGAACAACATGCCTATGGCAAGCTACCACGGCTATGCGATTACGGACCACTACCGCATCGACCCGCGCTACGGAATCCATAATGACTATCTGGGATGGGTTGATGGCCTGCATGCTCGCGAAATGAAGGCGGTTAAAGACATGGTATTTAACCATGTGGGGACTGGGCACTACCTCTACCAAAGCCCGCCGGACTCTAGCTGGTTCAATGCATGGCCTTCGGCGCCGGCTACCGATCCTCGGGCCAAGGCCCGCGGTGAAGAGCGACCCGCCTTTACTTCGATTCACCGGTACCAGACCTTGTTTGATCCCTATGCCTCGGCCTACGACCGCGAGCGGCAGATGGACGGTTGGTTTGTGGGTTCCATGCCCGACGTGAACGGACGCGACCCGCACTGCGCCCGCTACCTGATTCAAAACAGCCTCTGGTGGATCGAGGAGGCCCAGCTCGATGCGTTCCGCGTGGATACCTGGCTTTACCCCGACCAGGCTTTTTTGCGCCAATGGATGGCCGCCGTCAAGGCCTTTGAGCCGCAGTTTTATGTGTTCAGTGAGTCTTGGGTGCACAGTGCGCATGCCCAGGCTTTTTACCTTGAGACGCATCCGGACCTTACCGGAGCCGCTGACTTCCCGATGTACTGGGGCCTCAAAAAGGCGGTGGAACGGCCGAGCGGATGGAACGAGGGCATGGCCGACGTCTACAATGCCTTGGCGGCCGATTACCTCTATGGCTTTGATCGTGCGGGCGATCATCTGGTCACCTTTCTAGACAACCACGACGAGGGGCGCTTCTTTGGCAAGGTGGGCAAGGACCTCGACCGCTTCAAGCTCGGCTTGGGCATGCTCTACACGCTGCGTGGAATTCCAACGATTTACTACGGCACCGAGTTGCTCTACGCCGCCCAAGACGACCACGGCGCTATGCGTCAGGATTTTGCGGGAGGCTGGCCCGGAGACCCGATCTCGGGATTCACGGGTCAAGGCCTAGCGCCCGAGCAGAAGGAGGCGCAGGCCTACCTGCGCCAGCTCGGCGCCCTTCGCGCCGCCCACCCACTGATCGGCAGGGGTAGCTTCATGCAGTTCACCCCCGACATGGGCTCGTTTGCTTACGCCTGGTACTCCGACTCTGAGGTGATTCTTATGCTGGCCAATGGCGACGAGGTGCTGCGGACCTGGCCGGTCGAACGCTTTGCCGAACTGGGCCTAAAGCCAGGAACCTCGGTTATCGACCTTTTGGTCGGAGGCGGATTCACGGCAGAAGCAAGCCTCGATTTTGATGCCAAGGGAATCCGGATTTTGAAGTTTAACCGATAGCGGGCAGTCAGCAGTAGACGCGGCATAATAAACATTGCGCAGGGGCTGGCGTTACTATCTTTGTTCTTATTTAGAATTCTTCCAAAATGCTAAACATCTCTGAAATTGCCGCGGCAAAGGCCCTAACGCTGATTCGCGAGGAGGGCCTCGACCCCGACACTGCCTTTTTGCGGGTGGGTGTCAAGAGCGGCGGCTGTTCTGGCTTGAGCTACGAAATGACCTTTGTGGCTGAATCCCGAGAGGGCGATCAACTCTTTGAAGATCAGGGTGTGCGTGTTTTGGTTGAAAAAAAGAGCCTTCTTTACTTGCTGGGTACCACCCTGGAGTACAGCGGAGGCCTGAACGGCAAGGGTTTTGAGTTTAAAAATCCCAACGCCACCCGCACCTGCGGCTGTGGCGAAAGCTTCGCCGTCTAACCCGAATAATTATGAGTCAAGACGAACTGCTGCAAGAGGTTACCGCAAACGATTACAAGTACGGTTTCTACTCAGACATTGAAACAGACCGCATGGATGCGGGCCTCAGCGAAGACGTGATTCGCCGCATTAGTGCCAAAAAAATGGAGCCCCAATGGATGACGGAGTGGCGCCTTGAGGCCTACCGCATCTGGCTTGAAATGGACGAGCCGGACTGGGCTAACGTGAACTACCAAAAGGTCGACTTTCAGGCCATCAGCTACTACGCCGCCCCGGTAAAAAAGCAAATTACCAGCCTCGACGAGGTTGACCCAGAGCTGCTTAAAACCTTTGAAAAGTTGGGAATTAGCCTCAACGAACAGAAGCGTTTGAGCGGAGTTGCCATGGACATTATCGTGGACTCGGTTTCGGTAGCCACCACGTTCAAGAAGACCCTGGCCGAGAAGGGCGTGATTTTTTGCTCCATGAGTGAGGCAATACAAGACCACCCTGAACTGGTCAAAAAGTACCTCGGAACCGTGATTCCGCGCACCGACAACTACTACGCAGCCCTGAACAGCGCCGTTTTTACCGACGGATCCTTTTGCTACATTCCCAAGGGGGTGCGCTGCCCCATGGAGTTGAGCACCTACTTTAGAATCAACGAGGCCAATACCGGCCAGTTTGAGCGAACGCTACTGGTTGCAGACGAAGGCAGTTTTGTAAGCTACCTCGAGGGCTGCACCGCCCCACAGCGCGACGAGAACCAGCTTCATGCCGCCGTGGTAGAACTGGTTGCTTTGGACCACGCCGAGATTAAGTACTCCACCGTTCAGAACTGGTACCCCGGCGATGCCGAGGGCAAGGGAGGCGTGTACAATTTTGTAACCAAGCGCGGAATCTGCGAGGCCTACGCAAAGATTAGCTGGACCCAGGTGGAGACCGGCAGCGCCGTTACCTGGAAGTACCCAAGCTGCATCCTCAAGGGCGACTACAGCATCGGCGAGTTTTACAGCGTAGCCCTCACCAACCACCACCAACAGGCCGACACGGGTACCAAAATGATCCACCTTGGTCGCAATACCAAGTCTACTATAATTAGCAAGGGTATTTCGGCCGGGCAGAGCCATAATTCCTACCGCGGACTGGTGCGAATGGGTCCGCGCGCCGAAAATGCTCGCAACTTCAGCCAGTGCGATTCCCTGCTCATGGGAGACCGATGCGGGGCGCATACCTTCCCCTACATCGAAGTCAAAAACTCCACCGCGCGGACCGAGCACGAGGCCACGACCAGCAAGATTGGAGAAGACCAAATTTTCTATTGCCAGCAGCGAGGTTTGAATATGGAGGCGGCCATCGCCTTGATCATTAACGGATACGCCAAGGAAGTTCTCAACCAACTCCCCATGGAGTTTGCGGTAGAAGCCCAAAAGCTCCTGGCAATTAGTCTTGAAGGTTCGGTAGGTTAATAATAGCAGTATGTTAGAAATTAGAGAGTTGCACGCCTCCATTGGCGATAAAGAAATTTTGCGTGGGGTCAATTTGACCGTGAAACCCGGAGAGGTACACGCCATCATGGGTCCTAATGGATCCGGAAAATCCACCCTCAGCAGCGTGATTGCCGGCCGAGAAGAGTATCAGGTCACCAGCGGAGACGTGCTATGGGACGGAAAATCCATTCTGGAACTCGCTCCCGAAGAGCGGGCTCATCTTGGGCTTTTTCTAGGCTTTCAGTACCCGGTAGAGATTCCGGGCGTGAGTGTTTCGAATTTTGTGAAGACTGCGCTCAACGCCGTGCGCGCTGCCCGAGGCGAAGAGGCCTTGGATGCTTCTTCGATGCTTAAAAAAATGCGCGAAGCCCTTCAGCTCCTGGAGATGGACAAGGGATTCTTGAGCCGAAGCCTCAACGAGGGATTCTCCGGCGGCGAAAAAAAGCGCAACGAAATCTTTCAAATGGCCATGCTTGAGCCCCGTCTTGCCATTTTGGACGAAACGGATTCCGGCCTAGACATCGACGCCCTGCGCATTGTTGCCCAAGGAGTCAACGGCCTTCGCTCGGCCAAGGCAAGTTTTGTGGTTATTACGCACTACCAGCGCCTGCTAGACTACATTATACCCGACGTGGTCCACGTGCTCTTGAACGGTCGCATCGTCAAAGCCGGAGATAAATCGCTTGCTTACGCCCTTGAAGAGCGCGGCTACGATTGGATCAAAAAAGAGGTAGAATGAACGATCGCATCTCTGCGCAGTATTGGCTGCACGAGAAGGAGCTGACGGCCTACTCGAGCGACGCGGTGCGCGACCGGCGTCGGCGTGCGATGGAACTTTTTGAGGCCAAGGGCTTCCCGACCCAGAAAGACGAAGACTGGAAGTATAGTTCGCTAAAGCCCGTGCTGAGTCCGCACTATGCATTGAACTCGCCCTGCGCCGCACTCGAGGACGAGCATTTGGAGTATTCAGACATTAAACGCTTTTTAGTCAATGAGTTAGACGCATACCGCGTGGTCTTTTTGAACGGACGCTACACGAGTTGGCTGAGCGACACGACCCACCAGGGATTTGACGTATGCACGCTCTCGTCGGCCTGGAAGAAGTACCCCGAAACCATCGAACGCTACTTCGCCCAATTGACCGAGGACTTAGGCCCTCTGGCCCAGCTCAATACGGCCCTTGCTTGGGACGGAATCTACGTGGTCGTGCCCGACAACGTGGTGGTGGACCGGCCCATTCAGCTTTTGTCGATTACCAGCGGAGCAGAGCCTCGCGCGATTCAAGTGCGCAACCTCGTGGTTTTGGGAGTGAATTCCCAGGTCGAGATCATTGAGCGCCACCAGTCTTTGTCGGAGCAGCCGACCTGGACCAATTCGGTGGACGAGGCCTACCTCGCAGAAGGCGCTCAGCTTCGTTGGGTAAAGCTGCAGCACGACGGTCCTTTAGCTTCAATGACCCAGCATACGCGGATTCAGCAAGATCGCAGCAGCCGCTCGCAGGTGCACACCATTAGCACGGGCGGACGCTTCATTCGCAACAACCTCGACATTATTCTCAATGGCCCGGGTGCAGAGGCCCGCATGCTGGGGCTCACCCTGGGCAAGGGCAAGCAGCTTGTGGACCACCACACCCTGGTCGACCATCGCGCGCCCCACTGCAGTTCGCACGAGAACTACAAGGGCATCTACGACGAGGGTTCCAAGGGCGTTTTTAACGGACGAATCTACGTGCACCGCGAGGCGCAAAAGACCGACGCCTACCAGCAGAATGCCAATTTGGTGCTTCACCAGACGGCTGAGGTCAACACCAAGCCCCAGCTCGAGATTTTTGCTGACGACGTGCGCTGCTCGCACGGCTGTACCGTCGGCCAACTCGATGAGGACGCTCTATTTTACCTGCGCGCAAGAGGCATTCGGGAGCCCGAGGCCCGCGCCATGCTGATGCTGGCCTTTGCCGAAGACGCGTTGGCCGGAATCGACCATCCCTCCCTCAATGCCAAGCTGCACAAGCTCATTGCGGGCAAATTAGGGGTTGATTTGACCCTCGACTTGTAAGGATTCGGTATCTTCGCTGCTCCGTCTTAAAGACCGCTGCGATGAACAACTACCGTTTTTGGAATAACGCCCTTGGCTGGACAACTTTTGTAGTTGCCCTAATCACCTATACCCTCACCCTCGAGCCCACTGTAAGTTTCTGGGATTGTGGAGAATACATTACTACTTCGGTCAAGCTTGAGGTGGGCCACCCTCCGGGCGCTCCCGTGTTTCAGCTCATTGCCAACGTCATGTCTCAGCTCGCCTTGGGCGACGTGACGCGCCAGGCCTACTGGGTCAATTTCACGAGCGGACTCTCTTCGGCTCTCTCTATTCCCTTTTTGTTTTGGACCATCACGATGCTTGCCAAAAAACTGGTTCGCGGCGAGGAGTCTTTGGGCCAAAATATTGTGATTTTGGGCTCCGGTCTTGTGGGCGCGCTAGCCTTCACATGGTCGGATTCCTTCTGGTACAGCGCCGTTGAGGGCGAGGTTTATGCCATGTCGAGCTTCTTTACGGCAGCAGCGTTTTGGGCGGCTCTTAAATGGGAGGCCTCTGCCGACCACGACCCTCGTGCCAACCGATGGCTTCTTTTGGTGGCTTATTTGACTGGACTTTCTATTGGGGTACACATTCTTGTGTTCTTGATCATTCCTGCGGTGGTGATGATTTACTTCTACAAAAACTACCCTAAAGTCACCCTGAGGACTTGGGTTGTGGCAAACGCCGCCGCGGTGGTGGTGCTTGCTCTGGTTTTTGCGGTAATCATACCCGTTATTTTGCGCTTGTTTGGCCTCTTTGAAATCACGGCGGTCAACAGCATTGGCCTGCCCAAAAATTCGGGTTCTGCCCTCATGGCAATTGCTATTGTTGCGGGGGTTTACTTCGGAATTCGCTGGGCGGTAAAGACCAATCGCCCGCTGGTGGAGCAGGGTATTTTGGCTGTGGTGATGATTTTGATTGGCTACTCGAGCTTCGTCGTGCTGGCCGTTCGTTCGAACGCCAACACGCCCATTGACGAGAACAACCCTGAGGATGCTCTGTCGCTTCTGGCCTACTACAACCGCGAGCAGTACGGCGACTGGCCCGTGCTTTATGGACAGAGTTTCAACAGCAAGCTGGATAGCCAAAAGCCCTATAGCGACGGCGCGCCGACCTACCTCTTTAGCGAGGCTACGGGGAGGTACGAGGTGGTAAACGAAGCAAGGGCCGAGAAGCCCAATTTTGCCAAGAGCGACGTCGGATTTTTCCCGAGGATGTGGTCTGACCAAGCCGACCACGTAGAAAACTACAAGAAGATTTTTGGTGCTAATCCCGACAAGAAAATTACATTCTCCGAGCATTTTAAGTACTTTTTAGACTATCAGGTAGGACAGATGTGGTTCCGCTATTTTATGTGGAATTTTGCTGGGCGCCAGAACGACGACCAGAACCGCTATGAGCTGGTCAATGGCAACTGGATGACGGGTATTGACTTCATTGACGAGATGCGTCTGGGGCCCCAGTCCAACCTGCCGGACTCGATGCAAAGGCAAGAGGGCCGCAACTACTACTACGCCCTGCCCCTGATTCTTGGTTTGCTGGGTCTGTGGTTTCAGGCCAAGCGCGATCAGCGCAACGCATGGGTTATTACTCTGCTGTTCCTGTTTACTGGGCTCGCCATTGTGGTCTATACCAACCACAAGCCCTTTGAGCCGCGGGAGCGCGACTACGCCTTTGTGGGCTCGTTTTATGTATTTGCGATTTGGGTCGGACTCGGGGTGGTAGCCCTGTATGAGCTGCTCGCAAAGTACCGCTCGACGGCGCTGGCCCTGGGTGTTACGGTGCTGACCTTAGGGGTTCCGACCATCATGGTTGCAGAGAACTGGGACGACCACGACCGCAGCAACCGCTACACGGCACGCGACATCGCCAAGATGTACCTCGACAGCTGTGAGCCGAATGCCATTTTGTTCACCAACGGAGACAACGACACCTTCCCACTGTGGTACGTGCAAGAGGTCGAGGGCTACCGCACCGACGTGCGCATTGTCAACCTTTCGTTGCTCAACACGGACTGGTATATTGACATGATGAAGCGAACGTTCTACGAGAGCAGCCCCGTTCCCTTCTCCTTTACCAAGTCAGAGTACGTTCAGGGCACCCGAGACGTTCTTTACTACCAAGAAATGGGTCTTCAAGGCCGTTGGTACGTCAAGGACTTTTTGGACTATGCCAAGCGCAGCGACGATGCCGTGATGTTCACCGCTTTTGGAGGGACCGACAGCCCTAAGAAGCTGCAGTTCTTCCCGATGAAGAACTTTAGAGTGCCCATTAACAAGGCCGACGTTATTAAGGCCGGACTCGCTACGGATTCCGCTCTAATTCCCGACTACATTGATTGGAACTGGGGCAGTAGCATTGTTGCCAAGCGCGACCTAATGCTCATCGACCTCATTGCCAACAACGATTGGAGTCGCCCGATATACTTCTCTACTACGGTGGGGAGTTCGGCGAGCTCGTTTTTTTGGCTGCAGGACTACCTGCGCCTTGAGGGTGTTGCCTACCGATTGACGCCTTTTGCGACACCGGGTGCGGGCAATGGCTATGAGTTCGGTTCGGTAAATACCGACAAGTGCTATAATCTTATGGTAAATCCAGAAGGCCTTGAAGGCCGTTTCAACTTTGGCAATATGGAGGTCCCAGACGTCTTCTTAGACGAGACGGTTCGCCGGTCGAGCTACAACCTTCGCGCTACCTATGCCCGCACTGCCCTTGCTCTGGTGCGCAACGGCCAAAGCGATAAGGCCATTGAGGTGCTTAATACGGCTTCGGCCAAGATGCCGACCTCTAAGCTTGGCTACGACTACTTCACCCTTGGGCTCATCGAGGCCTACTTTGCGGCAGGCGATAAAAAGACGGCCTTGAGCACCATCGAGGGCTTCAAGACCGACATCGTGCAGCGCTTGGATTACTATGGGCAGTTCAAGGGCAAGCAGGCGCGCCAGGTTCGCAGCGAGATAGATGCCAACCTGCAGTACCTGCAGATGCTTGCTCGGGTGAATCTTCAGTACGCACAGGGTGATCAGGGAATGGGACTTACCCAGGAAGCCTACATGGCAGACCCGACCGTGCAGCTCTATGAGAAGTACGCGCAGCAGTTTGGCGTGGCAAACCAGCCCCAGCAGTAGCAAGGGCGATTGAGCTAGCAAGAACAAAAACGGGGGCCTGAAGCCCCCGTTTTGCATTTAAAGCGTTCCGCTTCGCGGGTCGCTAAAGCGTTCCGCGGCGTTCTTGCTCGCGCTCGATGGATTCGAAGAGGGCCTTGAAGTTGCCTTTTCCGAAGGACTTGGCGCCTTTGCGCTGGATGATTTCAACGAATACCGTCGGGCGGTCCATCAGGGGCTTGGTGAAGAGCTGCAGCAGGTAGCCCTCGTCGTCGCGGTCGACCAGGATTCCGAGCTCGCGCAGCGGAGCGAGGTCTTCGTCGATTTCGCCCACGCGGTCGAGCACCTCGTCGTAGTAGGAATCGGGAATGGCCAAGAAGTCAACACCGCGTGCACGGAGTTCGGTGACCGTTTCGATGATGTTGTCGGTAGCCAAGGCAAGGTGCTGCACGCCCGGCCCTCCGTAGAAGTCGATGTACTCCTCGATTTGGGACTTTTTGCGGCCCTCGGCGGGTTCGTTGATCGGGAACTTGATGCGGCCGTCGCCATTGCTCATCACCTTAGACATTAGGGCAGTGTACTCTGTGCTGATGTCTTTGTCGTCAAAGGATACCAATTGATTGAATCCCATTACTTTGGCATAGAAGTCTACCCAGGTGTTCATTTCGCCCCAGCCCACGTTGCCCACCATGTGGTCGATGAACTTCAGGCCGCAGTCGGCGGGCTGAAACGCGCGCTTGAGCGGCATAAAGCCCGGCATGAATGCACCTCGGTAGTTTTTGCGCTCCACAAATACGTGCACGGTATCGCCGTAGGCTTTGATTCCGGCTAAAACCACGCTGCCATGCTCGTCGGTTAAGGTGTAGGGCTCAAAGGCCGATACGGCTCCGCGCGAGGTAGTTTCATGCCAACTCTTGGTTGCGTCGTCAACCCAAAGCGCACAATTTTTGACGCCGTCTCCGTGCTTGACCAGGTGGTCGTTAATGGGGCTGGTCGAGGTAAGGGGAGAGGTGAGCACAAGAATGATCTTGTCTTGCCTCAGCACGTAGGAGGTGCGGTCCTTAAGGCCTGTTTCTAGGCCTGCGTAGGCAAGATCCTGAAAGCCGAAGGCCGTCTTGAAGTAGTGGGCAGATTGCTTGGCGTTGCCCACATAAATTTCGATGTGGTCGGTGCCGTTTAGGGGCAGAAAGTCAGACATAGTGCGAAGTTAAAGCTTACTAGCAACTAGCAAGTAGTTGTTACTTGTTAAAGCCAAGACTGGGCATAACCCGGCCACTCGATGTCGAGGGCGTCCTGGGTAAGGCGCAGTGGCCGGAAGGTATCGACCATTACGGCAAGCTCCTGCGTCTCTTTTTGGCCTATGGATCGCTCGTAGGCACCGGGGTGCGGGCCGTGGGGAATTCCGCCCGGATGCAGCGAAATAAAACCTTGCTCGACGTGGTTGCGGCTCATGAAGTCGCCGTCGACGTAGTACAGGACCTCGTCGGAGTCAATGTTGGAGTGGTTGTAGGGGGCCGGAATCGCCTTGGGGTGGTAGTCGTACATGCGGGGCGCGAAGGTGCAGACCACGAAGTTGTGTCCCTCAAAGGTTTGGTGCACGGGCGGCGGCTGGTGGATGCGGCCGGTAATGGGTTCAAAGTTCCGCGCGTTGAAGGCGTAGGGGTAGTGGTAGCCGTCCCATCCGACCACGTCAAAGGGGTGCGAGGCGTAGACTACGTCGTAGATGAGGCCCTCCTTTTTGATCTTGATGGTGAATTCACCCAGAACGTCGGTGGGCGCCAAGTAGGTCGGGCGGCGCAGGTCGCGCTCGCAGAAGGGCGAATGCTCGAGGAGCTGGCCAAACTCGTTGCGGTAGCGCTTGGGCGTCAAGATGGGCGACCGCGACTCGGTAATGAACAGTCGGTTGTCGGGCGAATCGAAGGTGATTTGGTAGATGGTTCCGCGCGGAATCACCAGGTAGTCCCAATCGCCGAACTTCAGGGTTCCGAACAATGAAGTAAGGGTTCCGCTGCCCTGGTGCACAAAAATTAGCTCGTCAGAGTCGCCGTTTTTGTAGAAGTAGCCATCGGTTCCGCTTGTGGGTGCGGCGTTTTGCAGGGCCACGTCGTCGTTGAAGAGCACGGTGCGGCGCGAGGCCAGAAAGTCGTTGGCGGGCTTGACCTTGAAGCCCTGCAGCATGCGGGGATTGAGGTTGTGGGCCAGGGCCGCTTTGGGGCGCACGTCGACGGGCTCCGAAATCGTGCGGATCATCGTCGGGCGGTGCAGGTGGTAGAGCAGCGAGGCCATCCCGTGGAAGCCTTCGGTGCCGAACAGCTGTTCGTAGTGAATGCCCGAGCCGTCGGCCTTTTCAAATACCGTGTGGCGCTTTGGGGGGATGCTTCCGAGTTGGTGGTAAAACGGCATAACGAGGGGTTGTGTTACGTGGTTTTGGGGGCAAAAGCGCCCTGTTTGAATTCTTCGGGGCGGGCGCGGTGAAATCGCTTGGTGCCTCCCTGGGCGCCGACATTTCGGCGAATTTCGGCCTGCGCCTCTTCGGACAGGTGAATGATTTCGTGGCACTCGGCCGAGCAAGTGCCTTCGTGTTCGGCCGCGCACTTCGGACACTGCAAAAACAGCAGGTTGCAGGCCTTATTGGCGCAGTTGCTATGCCGGTCCCAGGGGCTTCCGCACTGGTGGCAGTGGGCAATTACGTCGTCGCTCACACGCTCGCCAAGGCGCTGGTCAAATACAAAATTCACCCCCATAAAGGTGTTGTCGAGGTTCTCGTTAGCAACCTGGCGAACGTAGTCGATTATGCCTCCGTGCAGCTGATTGACGTTTTGAAAGCCGTGGTGCTTGAGGTAGGCCGAGGTTTTTTCGCAGCGGACCCCTCCAGTACAATAAAGCAGTACGGGCGCATCCTCTTTGCCGCGAAGCTTTTGAAGCACCTCGGGAAGTTCCTCTTTAAAGGTGTCGGCTTCAGGCAGAAGCGCTCCCTTAAAATGCCCAACCTCAGACTCATAATGGTTGCGCATATCCACTACTATCGCGGACTCATCCTTAGAAAGTTCGTTCCATTGAGCGGCACTGAGGTGCCTGCCTACGTTGGTCACGTCGTACTGGTCTTCGCTTAGTCCGTCGGCTACAATCTGGTGGCGGACTTTGATCGCCAGCTTTATGAAGGACTTGCCGTCGTCTTCTATGGCAAACTTGTAGGGCATGCTGGCGAATTGGGGCCAGTTGTTCAGGGCGGAGTCAAAGGCCTCCCAGTTATGCTGCGGCACGCTGATTTGGGCGTTAATGCCTTCACGGGCAACATAAACCCGGCCTAAAACGCCTAGGGCATCCCATTCTAAAAACAGCTGCTCGCGAAGGGTCTTGGGGTCTTCAAGGCGCACGTAGCGGTAGAATGAAAGGGTCCGTCGCAGAAAAGGTTCCGCGGCGAGACGGCGCTCCAGCGTGGCGCGGTCATAGATGTTGCTCAGTACCAGCTTCGGACGCTTTTTGGGCGAACTGCGTTGGGATTCCAGACTGTGATCCATACTGCAAAGGTCGTGCACCCGCGCGAGAGTAAAACATCCTTTAGTCGCGGTCCGCATCGTCGCTTTGAGAGCCTAACTTTGAGCCAATGAACAAGGTTTTGGTACTTGGAGCGGGGGGTCAAATTGGCACCGAACTCGTGGCGGCCCTTCGCGCGGAGCGGGGCTCAGAAAATGTGTGGGCGGCTGACCTTCGGGCGGATGCCTTAACCCAGCCGGCTGTGGCCCTGGACGCCACCGACGCGGTAGCGGTACGCGCCTTGGTGCAGCGCGAGGGAATTCGCGAGGTCTACCAACTCGTGGCCATGCTCAGTGCCACGGGCGAGAAAATGCCCGCCAAGGCCTGGGCCCTCAACATGGACACCCTGTTCATCGTGCTCGACATGGCCAAAGAGGGCCTGCTCGATCGCGTGTTTTGGCCCTCGTCGATTGCCGCCTTTGGACCGACCACTCCGCGCCTTGACACGCCTCAATACACCGTCATGGACCCGACCACGGTCTATGGCGTCAGCAAGCTCTCCGGCGAACTCTGGTGCCAGTACTACCGCCAAAAATTTGGGGTGGACGTGCGCTCGCTGCGCTACCCGGGATTGATTTCGTGGAAGACGCCTCCGGGCGGAGGAACCACCGACTACGCTATTGATATTTTTCATGCGGCTCGGCGCGAGGGGCGCTACACGAGTTTTTTGGGCCCCAATACCCGCCTGCCGATGATGCACATGGAAGACGCCATTCGCGCCACCCTGCAGCTGATGGCGGCTCCCAAGGAGTCGTTGAGCGTGCATACCAGCTACAACGTGGCAGCGGTGGACTTTAGTCCCGCAGAGCTCGGTGCGGCCATCGCAGGGCGCATGCCGGGGTTCACCATGGACTACCAGCCGGACTTTCGCCAAGCAATTGCCGACAGCTGGCCGCAGCGCATGGACGATGCAGAGGCTCGCCGCGACTGGGGATGGAGTCCGCGCTACGACCTCGAGGCCTTGGTCGACGACATGCTTGCCCACATCTAATTTTCGGTGGATTCTCAAGGGAATCCGCTGCGCGATGAGTCCGCAATAAGTAAAGAGACAGTCGCCAAGCGCATCGCCGCGCAAGCTCGGCCTTTGCTTATTCGATTAGTGGGTAGCGTCCCACCGGGTACACGCGGCGGCGGGTGAATACGAAGTTGTTGATTTTGCCCTGCTCGTCAAAAAAATAGAGGCGGCAGAACGAGTAGACCGCATTGCTCCCGTCGCGGTTTTGCCAGTCTTCGTAGGTCACGACCAATGCCATTTCGCGGTTGAACCGAAGCATGTTCCACGGAATAACCGTGGTGTATCGAATCAGGTTGTGCTGGTGGTCCTTGGTACGGTGGTCGAGCTTGTCGAGAACTTCACCGCGGCTAAAGATTCCGAACTCGCCTTGGGCGTCGTGGTACTCTACCGTGTCGGTCAAGAGTGATTGCTGAACGCGAAGTACGTTTCGGTAAATTGCTTCGGTAAAATCCATTGCCTTTTTGGCGGCGGAATCAGAACCAACACGGGTCGCCGAATAAAAGTGAAACCGTTCAGGCCGTCGGCTCGGTGCTATAGGACGCAGGTTAGCTTGCGGCCACTCGGTTTTAAACATGCCGATTACGGTGAGCCTTCCCTGCGCATTCCACGCGAGCGTAAAGATCATAAAATGGTCAATTTCATCGGTTTGCGCAGACTTCCATCGACTGAACACATAGGCCACGTGCGACTGGGATCCTTGGTTGTACACTCCGCGTACGTTAAATGCCTCATAGTCAATAGCTCCCATGGAACCTCGCCAAGCTTCAAGTTGGGCAAGGCCTTCGAGTCGGGCCGCGTAGGGAGTTTCAGCAACTGCTGCAAACAGGGAGTCGTTGGCTACCGCCGCGATGCTGTCCCATTCGGCGTGGGCTAGGTTGGCGACAATGCGCAGGCTTTTTTGGTCGTAGGCGGAATCGGATTCGACCAAAGGTCCTGGGTAGCTTACGGGGCGCGCGAGGTCAGACCATAAAAAACTCGTCGCTTCCGGTTTAAGCGGGTCCGTGGAAGAACGTTGGCATGAGAAAACAGCCAAAATACCGAAAATGAGGATGTTGCGAAGGTCCTTAAGCACGGTTGAAAGTTCGGACTAAAGGTTCAACAAACAACAACTGCTTTGGCGCAAATTATGCTCTAAAAGCCTGCCTAAAGGTCAAATTAATGCGTAAACTATTGATTTTTAGTCGTTTTGGAATCGAGTGGGTCCAATTTGTTTGGCTTTCGCTACCCATGAGCAGGAGGTCGCCGTGGCCCAGCACGAAGCGCTGGGTCCATTTGTCGGCGTCGCGTCGCACGTCAAAATCGCGGGTGGCTCCCAAACTGAGGCTGACGACAAGCGGGTCGGGGCCAAGCTCGGGCTCGTTGTCTCGATGCCAGCCCATGGAGTCCTGGCCGTCGCGGTACAAGTTGGCCAAAACGGTATTGGTTCTGATTCCGAAATCGCTAGCAAAACGGTCGCGAAGGGCTTCGAGTTCAGGGCTCCATCCCAGGCCCTCAAGGCTTCGGTGGGCGTAGGTGTAGCGCACACCCGGGTCGCCTTCAAAAAACGTGAGCCGCGGCTCGGGTATTTCG